>Ga0209337_1001216_pt1 | contig 19860 bp, 26 predicted proteins | sample LinPmetageLP53_FD_184044 | JGI IMG/M metagenome (GOLD analysis project Ga0209337, IMG submission 184044) | Marine viral communities from the Pacific Ocean - LP-53 (SPAdes) (version 2) | ecosystem: Environmental > Aquatic > Marine > Oceanic | place: Pacific Ocean | collected 2010-02-08 | reverse complement strand
ACTTAGTAAAATATATTATTTCTATACCACAGCAAAACTTAACATTGTTTTATGCTTATATGTATGATAAGAAAAATTCTAAGTTTTGTATTCAAGAACATCATAACTGTACTTGCTAAATATTAAACCTGTATCTATGTAAATGGAACTAGGTTAAAAAAAGAGGAGATACAAATCTCCTCTTTTTATTTTCAGATCCTGTAAAAGCTATTGCTAGTCCCTACAAGTTCCTATCATTGAATGATAACAATATACTATTAGTTTAGCTTACTTTTTTCTTTGCAAAAGTTTTAATTACTGATAAAGCTGCACCACCACCTGCAATAGCTGCAATTTGTAGTGAATTAGCATCAACACCAACTAAAGGACTGATAGTCAAAGCTCCTATAAAACTTTCCAAAAAAGTCCATATAGCTCTCTCTAACATATCTTTTAATTCATCTGACATACTATTCCTCTTCTTTCATCTTTGTTTGTACTTTCTTAAACTGTGAACATTTTTTATTAATGCACACAAAAGCATTATTAATTAATTCTAATTTTTCCATACAGGAATTACATTTTAAAACCATGATTTTATTTATCTAGGAGATAAACCTTTTAGAATGATTGTTTGCCTTAATGCTTTAACTTCTGTTTTTAAACCTTTAATTTCTGTTGATAATATGTCCATAATATCCTCCTGAATTTTTGTAACTTGTGGGATGTTCATAAGATGATCTTTAGCTTTATTGTCTATAATTTCTCCATCATAATCAATATAGGTTGCTGTAACCTTATCTCCTCTAATAATTGCACCTGCTATATCTGGATAGATCTCCTTATAAGCAACTGTTGAACTTCCTATAAAATTATCTTGTGAAGTTTTACCTACTAATAAGCAACCTGCTGTGTCATCATCATCATTACCTATATGCCATAAAATATACTCAAAGCCCTTAACATCATCTACATGAATCATTCCCTTATGTAGTCCACCAAATTTAGCTTTATATCTTGTGTGAAAACCACCCTCATTTCTAAGTGAAAGATTATAAGTACCTGCAGGGATTCTTGTTTCTCCCCATACTTTTTGAGTTTGTGCTTGATCCTCTAATGTGTAGCACAGAAATTTTTTCTTGTTGTTGCTCACATCAAATAGGATTCCAGAAGTGAAATCATCTGAGCTGTTGAATCTTAATATCTCAAGTTCCATATTTACCTTATTACCTTAATATAGTCCCATTTCTCTTCTCCTCCAATTACTAGAGTTAGCATTCCTGCCCTAGATTTGTCCCCTTTAGTATTTTCAAACCACTCAGAGCCTGAATCTAGTGTTGGAGCTTGTACTATAAGCCTATCTGAACTCTCATAAGCTGAAAAATAATGATAATGTCCATGTAATAAAATATCAGAATCAGCTATAGAATTTCTTGAAAATGCTTGATCAGATAGCCATTTTCTTGCTTTAGCCTGACTGTTGATTCCTGATCTCATCTGGTGTCCATGAAGAATTGTGGTCACTACTCCAGAAATTTCAAAAGTTAAAGATAGTTCACTCTCTGGAATAATAAAATCTAATATATATTTATATGCAGGAGCTTCTTTAAATATCTCTTGTAGCTCTTCTGCCAACATAACATCTTTATTATCTCCAAAAGTTGTATAGGCTTTTCCATTCTGCCTTTTCTCACCATGATTACCACCACAGAAAGCAACTAATCCCCTCTTAAATAAAGGCATTATCTCTTTAATTAGTGTATAAATCATTCTCCTAGCTACTTTTTGCTGTTGTCTATCATCTAACTCAGTCTGAAACTCTTGCATGGCATAATGACCACTACAACCCTCTACTAAGTCCCCAAGCCCTGCAAACAGCACTTGATCAATAGTTTCATGCTTCTGTAACTCTTTAACCTGCTTTTTTATCTTAGGTATATAGCTCATAAATCTCTCTATAGATTCCTCAGTCCCCCCTTTGCCAATTTGAAAATCTGCTAAAGCTATGGTAAATGTTTTTGTGTTTTTAGTCACTTTTTGTTTAGGTATTGGCTTTTTCTTACTAGCTAACTGTAAAAGCTTCTTAAAGTCCTCATCAGGCATATAGACTTCATCAGATACAATCTTAGCTTTAAAGTAATAGAGCCTTTCTATCTGCCCCATTCCTGCATTAACATCCCAAAATCTTATCTCTGCAGTATTTTCAACAACTCTATAATTACCTGCATCAACACCAAAATAAGACTCTAATTGTTCTTGCCAATCAACATTGTTTGATGGTTGTGGCTTAGATACTATTTCTCCTGATTTAGTCTTTTCTGAATAGTAAAAACTAGGCTCAAAGCCTTTAGGATGATTAATTTTATCTTTTTTATGTGTTGATTTAGTGGATCTTGTTTGTGCAAATTTATCTAATGAATCCATGCCTGTAATCCTTAAAATATCTTCTTACTGTATTGTAATGAAGATGTTCAAATTCTTTATGATTAAAGACTAAGTATTGAGCTGCAACAGTATCTGAAATAAATTTCTCTTTTGCTTCTTTAGCTACTTTAAGAAATATTTCTTTGGCTTTCTCATCTTTTAAGATAAAATTCTTATGAGAAAATTGAGCTGTGTGTTTAAATCCCTGTTTTTCTGAAAATTGCTCTAAGTTCATAGATAACCTCCTATTAGTATAGGATAGCCATTATCTAAGACAATTTATTCAGGCTTTGGATTATCTGCTTTTACTTGTGCTATATGATCTGCCCAAAGAGTAGTGCCATTGACACCATCCCAATATTGCATATCTAGTTGATCTTGCACAGATTTATAAGCCTGTTGCCTAGCTTCTATGTAACCAAATTGTTGTTTATGCCACTTATCATTAGCTAAATCTGTAATAGCTTGAGCATAATCAGCATCTGTTTTCTCAACTCTTTCATTATTTATTTGATCATATAAAGGCTTAGCAGCTTCTATTTCTGCTGTTGCCTCTATTGTTAGTTCCTCTAATGTTGCCATATCTCTCCTATCTTATCACAAGTTACTTAGCTATACCATAAAGGGCAAAGCTACCACTTGCAATGTTACCTGTATCTGCAAAAAACTGTATTCCATTAGTTGCCTGTGCAACTGTTAAAACTGCACCACCCATAACTCCTGCTGTTTCTGGTGTTTGTGTTGTCTGTATTAATTCCCTAGTGATAAAACTATACTCACTTGCATTCACAAAATTAAAGCAATATACAGTTCCTAAAGAACTCTCTGGATTTGTTGTACCTAATGATAAAGTTTCTATAAATGTTTGATTAGTAGATCCACCACTGAAAAATGCTTGATTAGTGTACATCTGTACAGAAGCTCTATCATAATTAGAACTTGTATCAGCAGAGTTATCACTTGTTTTAGTAAATCTCATTCTTGCCTTAGCACCATCTGATGACATAAAGACATTTTGATAATTTAACATATACACATTATGAGTGCTATCCATTGAATAATTAAAAGAACTACTTCCTGCACTACCACCACCAATTATAAAACTTGAAGCTGGAGAACTTACTGTAAATTCATCAACTAAAATTAAGTTACCTGCCATTATTTAACTCCATAGCAATCAACCTTTAAAGAACTAATACTAGCTGAACTATCTAAGAAAAAATTTAATCCTGTCATTGATGCAGTTTGTTTTAAAGCTGCAATAGATTTACTTCCATCCATACCATTAGCAATTCCTTCAAAATAAGAGCCTTGCTCAGTTATAAAACTATAACTACTAGAACTAAATGGATTGAATATGTACAAAACAACACCAATTCCACTAGCAGAAGTATCACAATCATAATAACCAAGTTCAATTTCACTTACATTTACTTGCCTTTTTTCTCCAAAGGAAGCATGAGAATACATTATGAGTTGTGCAATATCATAATTAGTTGCAGTAATAATACTGCCACTTGAATCAATAAACCTCATATTAAAATTAACTTGATTAGCACTATGTAAATCTTTAATAATAATTTTATATACATCATAATCAGCACTAAAACAATCTGTTATAGATAATGAAGTAACAGAAGTTGCACTACCTGACTTAATAAATTCTAAACTTCCTGCCATAATCTAACTTTCTAAAATTCCATAAAGGGAAAATATCCCATGTTCTAAATTACCACCTGAAGCAGAAAACTCTATACCATTAACAACATTTGCAATATCATAAACACCACTTTGGAAATTACTATCTATACCTATTCCATAATGTAAATTTTGAGAAGTTAAAAAAGTAAATTTTTCATTGTTTCCTGCATTATGAATGTAAAAGTAGCCATTTAAACCTTCTCTATTTAAACCAACATTGTATGCCAACCAAATTTTACTATCATTAGTAGACTTAACTTCTGAGCCACCTGTATTATTTCTTTGCATAGCATATTGATAATTAGTTGCAGTATCAGTACTACCACCTGTTTTAAATCTAAGCATAATGTGTCTATCATCTGTTTGTGGCTTGTTATTTGTAATAGTCATAAAGTGAACATTATATTCACTTTCTTTTATGGTATCAAAAGACAATGTACTAGGTGTTCCACTAATAGTTTGAGTTTCAATTAATTCTAATTTACCTAAATCTGCAACTCCACCAAGAAGTCCAAATCTAGCTGCACCTAATGGCATAAGCTAACTCCTAACTAAATTTTTGTAGTGCATTAAGTAATGGTGTAGCTGCATCTAAGAATAAAAATGTTACTAGATCAATAGCATTTGCATCTGCTGTAACTGTATATCCTGCAGCACCTGCTGTTTTTGCAGTTACATTACCACCACCATTTACAGTTACTGCATTAATAGCAACTGTTTTAGCACTTGAGGCATGTTGTGTAATTTGTAAAGTAAAAGTAGCAACTCCTGCAGCAGGAACATTAGTAAAATCTATGTCTGTAATGTTCTCTGTAAGAGTTATAGATCCTGTGTTTCCATTGTTCATATTTATAGCTACAACTCCTGATGAGCTTGTTACTGCAACATCAACCTCTGAATAATCCTGTAATGCTACTGATGCTACTGTTGAATCAAGATTAACTGTTACAGCTCCTGTAGATCCACCTCCATTAAGGTTAGTTCCTGCTGTAACTCCTGTTATATCTCCTGCTTCTGCTGATACCCAAGCTGAGCCATTCCATGCTTTTAAAACATTGGCTGTAGTATCAAAGAAAACTGTACCCTCTACCTTATTTGTTAGAGCTGAATTAGCTGCTGACTCTGAGGCATAAATAAAGACTATTGAATCCTGAATATCTTGAAATCTAGCTTCTGTTACTAAATCTCCTGTTGTCCAATCAAACCAAACACCTGCTGCCATGTATTATCTCCTTAATTCTTTCTAAGTATAACTTATGTTGGTATCTATTCCTAGTTTTGCAACTCCTAGAATCCAAGCTCCTGTTTCAGCAGGGGATAACCCAATCTGCCAATTCCAAGTTTTGTTTCTAGCATCTACTGTATGTTTAATTCTCTCAATAAACAATTCATAAGTTTCAGTTGTAGAAGCTGTAGTTGTGACACTTGCCTCAACAAAGCTACCTAAATCTAATCCTAGTGCTTTAGCCCATAAATTAACATTTTCTCTAGGAGCAAAAGATAAAGCCTCTATCTGTGTTTGTGGTATGTCATTAGCTACAGTTATCTGCTCTGCAATAGATAAGACATCAGAATCCTGAATATTTAAAGTTCCTGACTGCACTAAAACATTAGAGCCAAATCTATCTACTGAGTCTGCACTTACTGCTATTTGTGTTGCTCCACTTGTCCTAGTTCTCTGGACTGTGTTTATGATCTTATCATCATCATAAGAGCTTTTAATATCAACATAATTTAACTCTCCCCCACCTTGTCCAAAATTAGCCTCTGGAGTTGTTGTATTAGTCAATCTGTAGTTTCTATCTCTAAAAGTTGCATTACCATTAGCAGCTATAAAGAATGTTCCATTCTCTGCTAATTCTATAGCTCTAAGTGCAGCTAGAACAGTATCTGTTTCTGGTTGTACTTGCACTTGTAGTTGCCCTGTAGATATTGCCTGATTGGTATAACCAAAGCTATCAAGTATGTTTTTAGCCCTCACAGAGCTTAATTCTTGTGCTTGTGTAAGTGTGAGCCTAGTTGTTGTTCCTAGTTTTGAGATACCTAACTGCCACCCAAAGCCATTTAAAGTAGCATTGTTAAACAGTTTAAAAGCATCAACACATTTTAATTTAGCTTCTGAATCAGATCCTTGTGCAGGATAATTAACAGGAAAACTTTCTACAAAGCCATGAAAAAGAGTATATGTAGAGCCACCATAAGCAGCTTTAATCCTTATTCTTTTTAATGGTTGTATTTTTGATCTGTTGTTTGTTGCATCATAATAATGTGTAGTTTGGTTAGGAGAAAATCTATTGTCTGAGTTATCTAAAACTACTGTTACAGAAGCAGGATTGAAATTTGAAAGGTTAGTTGCTCTGCCTCTAGTTATGGTAAATCTTCTAAGATAAGTAGAAACATCAGTAAATGTTTGACTTGCATCAAGTGGATTAGAGTTAAAAGCAATCTCTACTGTTAAATCAACATTAGAATCAAAAGGAACACTCATTAGCTAATTGCATAACCTTTAGAGGCTTTTCTTTTTTCTGTAACTTGCAAAAAGTCCTCTGCATTATCTGCAAGATCAACTGTTACTCTTATTTCTTGTTGTGCAGCTGCTCTTGTTATTGCTCCAATATCTTCTCCTAAGAAACTAAAGCTCCCACCTGTATCAATAGTAGATCTACCACTACTAAACTGCCCCTGAAAACCACCTGTAGTTAATATTGGTTCTATTTTTGCAATCTTTTCTTTATCATCAATAATTTTAATAGCATCATCTATAGCTTTTTGTGTTTCTACATCAGGTATCATTAAATTTTCTGGTATTCCTGCCTCATCTAACTGCTCACTAATAATGACTGATAAAGGCTTATTATTAACCTTTTCTAACAAACTAAGATATTCTGCATAAATATCCTTAAAAATACTTGTATAACTTACACCTAAGCTATCTGCTAAAGCCTCTAATGTTTCTTTAAAATCATCTGAACTAAATAAATTTGTAACTTCTTGTAGTTCATTAATAGCATCTATTTGGTCTTGGAAAGCTGAATTGCTTTCATCTACTGCACTTTCCAAATCAGACTCAACCTCAGCTAAAGTTTTTTTTGCATCCCTTAACTCTTCTGATTCTCTAGTTAATTCAAACTCAACATTTTTTAATCTTTCCTGTGCTAAAGCAAGTTCCTCTGTAACATCTTTTCCCTGTCTTTGAAAAAATATTAACTCTGCTATTTCTTGTTGGAGTTGTTTTTTCTGTAAAGCCTCTTCTGCTGTAGAAAGAGCTTCTTTTCTTTGAGCCTCAGCAACAGCATTAGTTGCCTCTTCAAGCTCATTATCTTGTTCTACAGTTTCTCCACTTTCTTTATTAATGATTCCATAAATTTTAGCTATTTTATCTAAAGTAGGTAGTAAATCTTTCTTAAAAGATTCCCCTAGTTTTTTATTTTGTGGAATTAAATTTCTTACTATAAATCTGTTTTTTTCTATTAATTTATTAATTTCAGCTTGTCCAGCTCCATAGTTGGTTAATTGTTCAACTAATTTTGCTGTTTCTTTTTTTTCTGCTTTAGATATTTCTATATTAGCTTTTCTTACAATTCCTGCAGCTTTAAATACTGATGTAAACATTTCTAATTTTGATAATGTTTTCTCATCTAAATCAAAGAATCTAGCCTCCTCATCTCCAAAATTCCTCAACAGTTCAAATAGTTCTACTGTACCTAAAACAACTAAGTTTAGATCTTGAAACCTATTAATTAGCTCTGGTGTTGCATCTTCTCTTAATTCATTAAAGACTCTAAGAACTTCTCCTGCTGCAGGAATTAACTCTCCTCCAAGCTCTTCTCTTAATTCTTGTGTTGCTGCTCTAGCTACTAAAGTTTGTGCTGCAAATCCTGCTGCTTCTCTAGCTGCATTACCTTGCTGAACTGCTGATTTTTCAAATATTAATGCACTTGTTGCTAGTGCTTTATCTTGCCTAGTTAATTCATCAGCTACACTTTTTCCTGTTTGTTGAAAAGCCTTAGTTTGTACCTCAGCAAGTGATATGGCAATTCCATAGGTCTTTAATGCCTCATTTTCTCCAACTAAAGCTGATCTAAATGCTTGTAATACAGGAGCTGCACCTGCTGATATGTTGTTGAATGATGCAATATCTCCTGCTAATCCAAAAAGTTCTGATGATAAGTCTGCTGATTCCTCTTGTGTGAAACCTATACCCTGTGCAACAGAGCCAAAGACTGAGATTAATTGTTGTGCCTCTGCAGTTGTTAAACCAAATAAATTAGCATTTTCTTTTAATTGACTGTTTAATTTCTCTGCAGCTCCACCAAAAGTAGTGCCAAAAGCTCCTGCAGCTTCTTGTGCTGCTGATGCAGCCTGAATTGCAGATAATGAAAAGTCTAAAAGAGATTTACCTGCTATTGCTGCTGCTCCTGCAATAGCAGCTGATCCAAGTCCAGACATACCTGCACTAAATTGAGCATTTTCCTTAGTTGATTTTTTGACACTTTTATCTAGTTTTTTAGTTTGTTTAGATACTTTGTCTAAACCCTGTGATGTTTTATTAGCTCCTGTGAGCTTTAAAAACATTTCTAAAGTGGCTCTTGCCATCTTTTATCTCCTCAATTTAGATTTGGCTCTGGCTTCTGTCATAGCCTTATGCTCTTTTTTATTCTTATCTATGTAGTATAACTTCCAAGATTCAAATTCCTCAACACTCAAACTTTTTCTAAGAGTATCAACAGTCATTCCTAAATCTAAAGCTAATCTAAATTCAAAAGCTAGTTCAGTATTATTCTGAAAACTGATCAGCTATGTTAGCTTGATCCTCCTTAGTCCAAGCCATGCACCTATAAATCCCAACTAGGACTTTATCAACTATTGTAGGTGTTGCTTTAGAGTAAAACTCATCTACTTGTTCTAGTGTTTCAAATTCAGGATCTTTTAATCCTTTTAACAGTAGATGTTTTTCAAATAGAATTTCATCTCTTATATCATCAATTTCTGATAGCTTGTTTATCTCAACTGCATCAGCTTTAGTTAACCCTGTAACAATAACTGTTGCATCCCATTCAGAAATCTCTATTTCTTTAGTAGGAAGTGCAGGGGCATTAGATATATCATCTAATTTAAGCCTTTTCATGATGTACTCTTTTCTGTTGTGAACTACTTAAGTTTTATTTTAAACAGTTCCCTCAGTTACATCTCCAGAAACTTGAAAAGCAGCTGTAAAAGTAACAGCTCCACCTATATCAGGTGTTCTATCATAAGAAGTTAGTATTGCTTTTCCTGTAGCTTTAGGCAATCCTGATGTTGTTCCAATAGGATAGAACTCAAAATCAACTTCTGCTCCAAGTATTCCAGAAAGGTAGCCATCAACAGTCTGATCAAATGAGCCTGAAGCAGTTAAGGTTGCATCTTTTAAACCACTAACAAAAGCCTTGCTAGAATTTGTAAATGCTGAAACCTCAGCTACATCAGCAGTTCTTGAAATAGAAACATCAGTAAGAACATTAGAAATATCTCTTAATGATCCTCCAGAGTCATCTATTTTAAAACCTGCATTTTTTCCATGTGTAAATGTTGGCATCTTTCTCCTCTATATTTATTTCTGTGCAAAGCTAATTGCTGCTGTTATGCTACCTGATCCACCAAAAGTTAGAACAGCTCTTGCATATCTTGCAGGGTTACTTGCACTTGTCTTTAATTCTGATGTTGTACCTGTTGCCTGACTAAAAGTTATATAATCAGAATAAGATACATTATCAGCACTTGTTTGTATTTTAACATCTAATGTTGGAGATCCACTACTTACAGTACAATGTAGCACTCCTGCACCACCATTAGTTCCTGCAGCTGCATAATCTACCCCTGTTTGATTAGATGATCCTGATGTAGCTGTTGGAGCTAATAAGCTCTTGCCATTATAAGCATCTCCATCAAATTGAAATGCTACAGCTACTGCAACTACTGAGCCAATGTCTGCTGATCTATCATAAGAAGTTTCAATAACATTACCAAACTCTGTTGCATTGCCTCTTGTGTAGCCAATAGGAGCTATTGAAAAAGCACTACCTGAGCTACCTAGTTGAGCTAAAAACTCTGCATCTGCATCTGGACTTGTACTCTCAAAATAACCTGAAAGAGTTACTGTTCCATCTTTTAAACCTGCTACATAAGTTTTGCTACTTGCTGTAAATGTTGATGTTTCAGCTACATCTGCTGTTAAAGATACACTTGCATCTGTAAGTGTTGTAGATAGATTTGTATTATCTAATAGTACAACAGCATTTTTACCATGATTAAATGTTGGCATTTATTCCTCTTCCTCTTTAGCCATTTTACTATCAAATTTTACTGCAGCTTTATTCTTTATCAAACTTTTAGCAATTTTATCTGGTACATCACAGATCTCTCCTGCTTCAACCCTTATTTCTTTGCCACCTTTATCTGGATAGTTACTTCCAATTATTATTTTTATTTTCATTATGCTATTACCTCTATATTGAATGTTACACCAAGAAAGCTAGTTCCCTGTGTAACTTCATACTCTCCATAATCTGTTGCACTTATAACTCTAACAGACATAGCAGCACCACCCAAAGTTGGATCACTCTCTATAGCTGCTTTAACTGATGTTGCTCCAGAGGAAGCTAAGTAAGCATCTACACCATCTTGTGCAGTCTGTGCATCTACTCTTGATATATACACCACTATAGGTATCTCATAGGTATCTGAGCCCCTAGCCATTGTTGAATCATAGTTTAAAGTATTCAATGGAGCTACTAATGCTATAGGTGGCTCAATCCAATCAGGGACATACTCATAAGCAGTTAATCCTGATATTGTTTCTAAATTATCTTTTAAACCATCTCTAATTGCAGTCAAAGTAGCCATTATTTTACACTCCTAGCTATATCTCTTGCTATAGATTCTAGCATATCTTCTGCACCTGCTTTTATTTCTTTCTGCTTCTCATAAACAACACCACCAATAAAAGGCTTCATCTTTAAGCCTCTTTTAGATATTGCTCTAGCAACTAAGAATGGATTTAATTTAGGTGTTCCCCTCTTAGCCCATTTAGCTAAACTTGATCCCTCTTTATAAGGTGGAAAGAAAGGCTTTGTTCTTTTTACAGGACTAAATCCTCTAAAGATAGGCTTACCATGAATAAATGGAGATGTTGGACTACTAGAAGCTAATTTGAAGCCCTCAGACATTCTTAGTCTGTTAGTGTTACCTAATTTAGCAGTAAACACACTTCTTCTAGTATTACCTGTGTTTTTATTGCCTCTTCCTGCTTGTGATCTAGGAGATGGACTTCTATCTAAAGCATTAAGAGAATCATCTTTAAGTTCTAAAGCAAGTTTATTAAAGAAATCATTACTTCTTTTATTCCATATAGATTGTGAATTGATGGATCTAGATAAGTCTAGAGCTCCATTAAGAGTTAGTTTCATACACCATAGAGCCTATTGTTGTTAATAGCTGTTAAGCCAACATAAGGTCTACCTGATGCAAGAGTAACTATAGTTTTTTTAAATCCTTTAATTAAGTTTTTTACATCTGGATCAAGCTCTGAAAGAAATATAATTGGAGCTTGTCCTGTTTCTGGATTACCACTAAAGCCCATAGGACTGTTTTTTCTTTGCCAATATCTAGCACCTTGTATAAGTGATGCCTGTGCAATAGCTGCAGGAACAGCATTACTGCCCTGTTGTAATGGACTTCCAAATTTAGCTGTTACTGATAATCCCTGCCTGTGTGATGTAGGTAATACTTTACCTGAGTTTTCCAAAGCCATTACTATCTTTGTAAATGGTAACTTTGGATCTAGTTTGTCATTGTTATAGGGAGCTACATAAAAATCTGTGTTTATAGTTAATGTTTCATTGACTGTACCATCAGCATTTAGTGTCTTAACAACTAAACCTGTTGTAGTAGCAATATCATCAACTTCTGCATAATCCATAAACTCACAGTCAAATAGTCTTGTTTCAACTGATGATGAAATAGTAAACTGCCTACCACAGTAATTATCTATTGCAGCAGCTGCAGCATCAAGAGCAAAATCAATATTAGTATCTTGCCCACTACCTGTGATACCTAACCAAGTTTTTAATTCACTCTTATCTGTATATTGATGACTCAATATTTAACTCCTTATTATTTATCTTCTTGTGGCTTAACAGCTTTGTTTTCTACTTTTTTAGCTGCTTTTTTCTTAGGTGTATCAATCTTGATATCAGGCATAGGATCTCCCATACTTGCAACAAGAACACCACTTAGGAAAGGACAATTCTTACCTTTAGCAAATTTGCCTGTTTCATTATCTTTCCAAACAAAATCTGCTTCTTTTTCTATAAATTTCATATCTTTGTTCTCCTCATGGAACACAGAGCCAATAATCTCATTCTTTAGAACAAAACTATGGCTCTGTATTTTTTCCATATTAATTAACTATTATTCAATATCATTAATTCTTGTGAATGCTTGTGGCTTATACACAGCAAGAGCATACCTTAAGGAAGCCTTAACTGTAAGTATATCTTTACCAAAGTCACCATCTTTAGCTGAGTCTGAAATCTGTAATTCCATTCCTCTTCTAAATACATGGTTAACTGCTAAAGAGCCACCAAATTTTCCAACAACTGCATCAATAGTTGTAGAAACAGCACCACCAATTTGTGATGATTTAATAACAGGTAAACCCCATATAGTAGGAGATCCTGCCAAAGCAGAAGCACCTAACATGAAGTTATTGTTTCCATCAACCTGACTCACTAAAGCATTGTAAGCAGCAGGACTCATCAAAACAGCATCTGGAGCTAATTGTCCATTGATTTCTACATCTTTGATACCATTAAGAATTGTTCTTAACTTGCCACCTGCACTTGCAGGAAAAGCTGATCCTGTGTAAGTGATTGTGTTGATTCCTGTTTGTTGAGTAAGTCCTTTAACATCTGGAGCTACTCCACCACCAATTAGGAATTGTTTTTCTAATCTTTGCATTACATGATTTGCAAGTCTGCCATCAAAATATGCTCTAGCTCCTGCTTGATCCTCAAGCAACTCTGCTGTTATAGGCAAAGTTGTAATGAATTTTCTAACAGGGGCTGTTACAGCTGTATAGCTGAAAGCATCTTCTGGGGCAGCAGCAGCTTCTGCTTTTTCAGAAGCATTGTTTGTTGCTGTTTCTTGCAAGAAGTAATATGTTGTTTGATCTGTATTAATAGAATCTACCAAGTCCAAAGCAGGATTAGGATTAGGCTCTATAGCAGGAATAACTTGCTGATAGACTGTATCTCTAGTCCAAACTGAAGTAGTTACATCAGTTTTTGCTTCAAAAGGCACATTCTTAATACCATGATCAACAAAAGACTTATAAGCATTAGAATCTATAAATTGTTGTCCAAGAGATTTTGGAGCATCTACTTCTGGCTCACCATAAACAGGCATTCCAGAAACTTTTTTTGAAGCTTCCATGTTCTCAGAATTGTGGGATTTCATTCCCTCTAGGTCTTGGAGTTCAGTAATTGAATCTCCAAGATCAGCTAATTCTTGATTTCTTCTCTTGATTTCTTCTTTTTGATCAGAAGAAAGTTCAGACATATCTTTTACAGAATCAAATATACTTGCTAAATCTTCTGACTTAAGAGCTTTTTCTGCTCTTAGTTCTTTTAATGTTGCCATTATATTTCCTCTCTAATTATTTTCCATTAAGTTCTGTTGAACTTCTAGGAATAGTTCATCATCTTTAACAGGATCATAGCCATAACCTGCAAGAGCATCATCCAACCTGTTATAGATTGAATTAATACCTTGTAGATATTTAGCTACCATCTCTGTAGATTTTGAACTAAGTGTCTTTTTTTCAGAGTTTCTTAGAAGAGCTAGATCCTCTATTCTCTCTGTGAATGCCTTTAACTCCTCAAGAGAAGCTACAGCATGTTCTCCAAGCCTCATACCCTGTTGGGATGATTTACTGACACTTGCATCAGTTTCACTTGAAATCTTTAAATCTTTTTCTTTGGCACAGTTGCCATCTTTTTCATAAGTACATTTACCATATTTAGATTCTTCCTCTTTAACTTCCTCAAACTCTGTATCTACATCATCATAAGTTTGTAAACCTGATTTAAGAGCTTGAACAAAACTGTTCTGTTGTGCTCCTACAAGTACAGGAGAAACTTCCCAGACTTTAACATCTTCTAGCATTCTTACAGGAACTTCCTCTCCTTTAGAGTCAATGTGTGTTCCTTTAGATGATTTAAGCACTTGAAAACCATAACTGAATTGTTGCATATCTTGCATAGCCTTTACAGTTTCATAAGCCTCTTTACCTGCTTCTGTGTTAAGAAAATAACCTTTAAACACAGCTTTTTGATTATCTGTTTCTATGATGCCTCTACCAATGACTTTACTCCAATCATGATTCCACACTAAAGGAACTTTGTTCCCTGTGTAGCCTGATCTTAAGGAGTTAGCTTTGGTTACATCATTATCACTATCTATAGTGTCAAATAATGAAAAAACTGCCTCTATGTATCTTGTATCTCCATCTTCTTTTAGCTCAATAGGAGCATTCTTAAAAGAAAGATTATTTGGTCTTTTTAACTCTTCATTCATCTATTACCTCAATATATGCTTCTGTGCACCTGCAATTCACAGTTAAAGCTGCAGGAGCTTTAGGATCTGCAGGAAAGTCTAACTTCACTCCATTATACAGATAAAAGCTATCTGCAGGAACTCTTTGATTATCTAATATAAAATGTGCCTCTCTAACAACACCATCTCTTCTTGATACCCATTCTTTTTCAAGTCTTTTACCTGTTGATTTAGCAGCTCTCTGCTGACTCCAAGAACTAGCTTTAACAACCTCTGTTCTTGCTATTGTCTTAGCTCTATTTAGTGATTGCCCACCTAGAACTGTATTAATGTTTTTGGATAACTGTTTAAAGAACTTATCTCCCTCTGGTGTACCTGCAACAGGGTTAACTATCCCTAAATCCTCAAACTCTTTTAATGCTTTAGCAACTATGGTAGATACTCTTTTCTTTGTAGTATTGTTTAAATCTTTCATAATAGACTTTGCATTTTCTTGTAAGAAACTAGCAGATTGTCCATCTTGAAATACTGTACCTACAGCAGCAGGAACATTCCTCTGCCCTCTATAGAAGCCATTCTCAACAATCTTTTTAAGTGTTCTCCCTGCAGGAAGTAACTCAGCTAATGTATCAAATACTGTTCTAATAGCCTGTTCCTCTGTAACAGTAACTCCTAAATCAGTTGGACTTGCTGCCTTAAAAGCATCATTCTTAGGAAAGAGATTATCATAAGTTCTAACTGAGAAATCATCAGTTAATGAATAAAACAATGGTAATAACTCTTTATCAAACTTTGTATCCTCAATAACTATATCTATATTTGTTTCCATAGCATCTAGGGATGAGCTGCCTTGAATAGCTTTAGAGATTGCTCTTCTTTGTCTATTAAGTTCTTTAGCATATACAGTCTGGAATGTATCTTCCCATTGTTGTCTTAGGCTATCTATAGACTCCCAATAAGCAGCTTTCTCTCCATCTGTTTGCATAGCTTTAACTGTAGGTAATCCTAAAAACTTAGTTGTTGGCTCTTCCCAACCATATAAATCAAACTTTTCTGTTTTCTCTTCTGTTTCCTCAGCAACCTCATCTTCTGGCTCATTATCTTTTTCAAGCCATGATGTGTGTACTCTCTCTCCATCTGAGGTTATAACATGTGCATCCTTACCCTTTTCCTCAACAGTATCATCTGAGGCAAACTCTGTTGCACCATGATACATTGTTACTTCTGATCCATCTGTTGGTACTTCTGCAACACTCATATTTCTTACAAAGTAATCTCCATTATCCAAAGCAGGTAACTGATTAGCTTGTCTTGCTTCATTAACAGTTATAAAACCTGCATTGTAACCCTGTACAATTCTTTCCATTGTTGCATCCTCATCCTGACTTAAAGCCCTGACATTAGATAAATCATACTTAAAACAGTAAGCAGGATTACTTTCATAATCTTCTAATAAGAGTTGTTTAGTGAACTCATTAGCAAAGTGATTCCACATAGGAATTAACTTCTGCTCAGTAAAAAACTCTCTTAATTCTTTAGCATTAGAATATGTTGCTCTCTCTAGTCCTGCTCCAAGTCCTGCTAAGATTGCAGGAACACCTAACACAGCAGATATTCTCTCTTCATTAATATATCTAAGTTTCCCTATCTCTAAATCTTTAGGACTGAAAGAAAGTGTTTGTATATCAACTTCCCCACCTGATATAACTAATGGTCTACCTCTGTTCTCTCCTCCAAATCTTCTTCCAAATACCTCAGCTATATTTTCAGCTTCATCACTTGTCATAGCTAAATCATTTTTAGGACTAATAACAACACTAGGAACACCTGTATTCTTAACCAATGCTGCTGCCATCTGTGAAGCTGCTGCATCTCCTAAGATTTCAACCATAACTGATCTAAGTGGAGATAATCCTCTCCTGTGATTTCTAGGATCTATTCTCTCTCTAAGATGTATCATATCTTCTGGTGGTATCTCTAAGGTGTTACCTTTTTGTTTATAAACATACTTAGTAATTAACTTTTCATCATTACCTTTAACCTCAACCATATCTGCTAACAATGGTATCAACTGTAATACTTGCCCTGACTCATTCCTTAGCTTTAATAAGAAAGCATCCCCATACACAGCAACAGAAGTAACAATATAGTTATTCATTAAGTTAGCAGTCATATTTGGATTAGGATTATCTAATAAAACTTGAGCAGGATGATTGTCTACATACTGTTCTCCCTCTTGTGTCTTTAAATAAACTTTAAGTGGTGGCTCACTAAATGCTGTACCAAGAACATTTAAACAGGCTAAAGCTGCTGAGTTGCCCTCTGGACTCATCTGATTAGTGCCACTAAAGAAACCTGCATCAGTATTAAAAGGAAATACTACCTGTGATGTTGGAAAGTTGTTAAATGATTTCTTTTCTGATTGTGCCTCTTGTTGACTAAAGAAGCCTCTAATATTATCTGCTATTCCCAATTAGGTTACACTCCATGTTGTTTTTCTAACTATACCAAATCTAGCTGCATAAGCTAGAGCATCTACTTGATCATCATGAGATCCAGAAGATGGAAAGCTAGTTAATTCTCTTTCAAATTCTACTAACCATTTAGCATTTTTCAAAAAGTAGATAGTACCATTTTCACACCCTGCTGCTGCAGGAACTGCTCTTGCAGTCTTAGACTTATCTGCTTTTAAGTTCTTAATAGGCAAACCCTGCCTCCTAGCCATCTGAATAATACCCAAACCAAAACTAGCATCCTCTACACCTAACCAAGCCATGTTCCATTTATTAATCATTGATTCTATTTTAGGTAGTAGCTCTGGAGCTTCTAGTCTATCTCTGAATATATCCAATACTAAGAGCTTACCACTAGGAGTTGTTCCTATAGCCATTATTACTGAATAATCTGCTGTTTCCTTAATGCTAAGAGCTGTATCCATTGTGCCAAAGATACTTAGTTCACTATGTTTAACTATCTCATCTGCAAATACATACTCTGGATCATCTCCTTGAATAACATCAAAATACTTAAACCATTCTCTCTTAAACATGTGTCCAACCTCTGTAAACTCTGCTAAAAACTCTTGAGCATAAACTAAAGAGCCTAATTCCTCTCTTGCTTGTGCTAGTTCATTCTTATCAATTCTAGGACTATTTTCAGTAGGATAATGAAAGACTGCCCAATCCTTTCTCCTCTTAGCATTATCAAACAACTCATAAAACCAATTCATCCCATTAGGAGTAGATATAAATAATGCCTTACCTAAGCTATCAGATAATATTGGTCTAACTGTATCCCAAGTTTCTTTTTCTTGATAAGCAACCTCATCAAAGATAATCAAGCTAATACCACCTGCACCTCTAAGAGTTTCTGGCTTGTTAGCTGATTTAATCTGTATAGAGCCACCATTCTTTAAAACTATTCTTTTCTCTACTTCTCTTGTTTCTGCATATTCCTCAGGTAGTTGTCTAACTAATGATTTAAGATTTAACCAACTTTCTAAAGCCTGTGGATATACAGGAAAGATAATCCATACTTTTAAACCTTTAAGAGCCTGATCTATGGCACTGACAAGACTAAGAGTTGTTTTGCCCCACCTCCTGCCACATACAGCAATAATAAACCTATGTTCATTTAGTGCTTGTATTACTTCTATTTGTCCAGAATGTAAATCAGGTGGAGTTGCCTCAATAGTCTGAGTCATCATCCTGCTCCCAATCCCACTTAAACTTAATCTGTGGATATTCAACCTGTGTTACTTGTACTTGTGGACTGCCTAAGCCATAAATCTGACTAATCATCTTGTAACAAACATCTAGTATTCCCTTAAGTTCTGTAGGATTCATTGAAGCTAAATCCCTTTCATTTATTTCACTTATAATTCTAAATATTAAAGGCTTTAAGTTATCAGCTAGATCTCTTGCAGTTTCCCCAACTTGTGCATAAACTTCCTGTACTATCTGCTCATTTAGCATTCTATTAATAGCTTTTACCCTATCAACCCATTGATGCTTACTAGATATTTGATAGATTCTCCTATCTGTAAGACTGAAATTATTAGAAACTTTTTTAAGTGTTCTGGAAGCTCCTAAGCCTAAATAGTATTGAAACCTTTTAAAATCTACATTAGATTCCCCTACCTGTTGTTGATTAGGTAAGGCTAAAGACATATCATCAATATAATCCATAAACCTAGTATAACTTGTTAATTATTTATTTTTGCAATGATAAGAACAACCACAGCATAAAACTGTGCAATTACATTTAATGTCCATGCCCAGCTGCTTCTAAATAAGCTAATCTAGTTTTTAGATCATTAAGTTCCCACATATTGTTATTAACAGTTTGAACTTGTGTTTCCATTCTAGTTATTGAATCATTAAGTTCTTGATATTCCCATTTTTCTAATAAGTAATATCTATCTAAATCAAAACCACCATCTCTAACTTGTTGCTCTAAGTTATATAAGTTAGCTTGTAAAGTAGCCATTTCCTCAGTAAACCTACCAACATTCTGTGCAGCCATTTCTAATGATTGTATCTTTTCATAAAGGACTGCTATATCATTTTGAACATAAGTTGATTCTTTAAGGGTCAAAAATTCATACTCAATGTTATTCATCCTGTCATCAATTCCTGTAAGAGTTTCAATCATAGCATTAAGAGATTGAATACCTGCACCAACAGAACTCATAAGAGCTATGCCTGTAACAAATAAACCTAAATTATCTTTTACTTTTTTTAACACTTAGCCACATAACTACTAAAAATTCTATCATTAGCCACCTATTTTCCAAATAATCTCTGTAATCTCTGAATCAATGTTTTGAATAATGTTTAAAACATCTGATAACTTGTTATTTGAGTTTATAATTTCTACTTGAAGTGCTGTTACTTCTTGTTGTAGATCATTAACAGTTTTAAAGAGCCAAGCTACTAACCCTGCTAATCCACCTTGTAGAATTTGATTTAAATTTATTTTTGCTTCCATTACATACTTAAGCTACCAACAATTAATACAACTGTTGCAACTAATCCCAAAACTTTATAAAACTCTGACTTATCTAATTTCTCATCTAACTTTTTATCAATGTCATCTAACTTATCAAATATCATCTGATTAAGTTCTTTCTGAGTAAATCCATTGTCTGCCATATTACTAATC
>Ga0209337_1001214_pt1 | contig 19868 bp, 6 predicted proteins | sample LinPmetageLP53_FD_184044 | JGI IMG/M metagenome (GOLD analysis project Ga0209337, IMG submission 184044) | Marine viral communities from the Pacific Ocean - LP-53 (SPAdes) (version 2) | ecosystem: Environmental > Aquatic > Marine > Oceanic | place: Pacific Ocean | collected 2010-02-08 | reverse complement strand
ATACACTCTGTCTAGCGGTAAGTTTGTTGTAGCTGAAATTACCTTTGCACTTGCTTCATAAGCTGGGTTGTCTAAGCTAAAACCTTTTTCAAATATTTTTTCTCTTCGTTTTTTAGAATCAAAATGCCAAGCGGCTTGTTTTAATTTAGATATTTTAGAACTTATAGGTGGTGAGAATTGCATTAACTTCCACATAGCATCTACATACTCAGGTCTTTTTCTTTCTGATCTTTCGTATATATCTAGTAAAAAGTTTTTACCTACAGATACTGCTTGTCCACCAATACCTAAACCTCTAAGCAGTGAATCAGCCATACCATTAGCTATTTTAATTTTCTTCTTATATTCTTCTTCTTCTTTTTCTTCATCATCACCAAACCCTAATAAATTAACAGCTTGTTGTAGTGCGTTAAATATTAAGTTTTGTACAAAACCATAGTATATTATTTTACTAATGTTAGATTTAGCATCACCTCTACCGTTTATTAAGTCTTGAGCAGCTCTCTTTTGCATTCTAGCATACTGCATCGGAGTATTAGCAAACGCTAAAAGCAGTCTACCTACATCACTTGATTGTTGTTGAGATATTTTACTTGGATCAGATGACTGTTGAGATGTTTCAGCTATTTGTCTAAACTCTAACATAGCTTGTGCTTTTGCTTCAGCTTCCGTTAAACCTTTATTTTTAATAAGGTCATTTATTCTATTTCTATAAAAAGTTGCACCACCTGAAGCTATTGCAAAACTATCAGCCATTTGCGTAGGTAAGAAACCTTTTTGTAATAAGTAATTTAAAGCAGCTTTAGCTTTATTCTTACTAGTAGCTGCAGCATCTGCTATCTCACTTTCAGATATGTTAAGTTTTAAACCATTACGTCTATCCACTAGATAATCAGAGTTCATTAACTCTTTAAAATCTTTCCAATACTGAGGTTGATTAGCAAAAGCTTTACCTGCCATTAATGGGTTATTAAAACTCCAGTTAACAAAGTTTATAGAAGATATAGTTTGAAGTACTGCAGATCTCGTATTAAAGAACATTATAGCACCAACAGAACCGTTTATATAGTCAAGTATTCTATTGCTTAATCTATTGCCTGTAGCAGCTCTATTCTTACCAGACTTCATTCTACTTAATGTACTTTTTAAAGCCTCTACATATTTACTACCATATATAGCTTCTAACTTGTTTAAGTTATCTTGAGAATATACCTCATCTATGTTTTGTTGCCACTCTTCTAAATATTTAGATCTTTTAGTAGTGTTTATTAATTCAACTAAATCAGTTGTTATAGTACCAACTAACCAATTGTTAGTAGGTTTAGAGTAACCATCTCCTTTAGTTAAATTTAATATTTGATCAGCAAAGGCTTTTAGTAAGCCATCAGACTCTACTATTGTAGTCAACTCTTTTAAATCAGTTTTAGAAAGTCCAGGTACATCATAACCCATTTTATTCCATAAATAAACTCTAACCGCTTGTTCATTAGTAAAACCACTATCGTTTACTTTTCTTAAATTCTTAGGTACGTCTAAAGCTTTTTTAAGTGCTTTAAAATCTTCCATTAATTGTATTCTATCAGCAGATAAACTTTCCATAGCTCTAGTGTATGGATCTAATATATGTTTTTTATACCAAGCCATTTGAGCATCACCTAAATTACCTTTGCTAAGTGTTGGATATATCAAACCTAAAAAGTCCTCTGCTGAATAAGGTATAAAAAATTTAAACCTACCTTTGTTAGCGCCTCTTACTTGAGCTTTAGCTTTAGAATATACTTTATCAGCTGCAACACCTGTAGTGTTTTCTATTATCTTATTAAAGTCTTCATTGAGTGTTTTACTAAACTTAATTTTAGATTGTTGTACTTCTGACTTAACATCTACAACATCTAAAACGTCTTGAACAGCTTTTACTCTTTTCTTTCTAGGTTTAGTTATTTCAAAGTCAAAACTACCACCGCCATCCCAGTCAGTAGTTTCCCAAATATCAGTGTTCCAACCTAAATCTTTAGCAAACCTATCCATAACGCTAGTGTAAACCTTAACTCTACTTGGCTCTGATTTATCTGCGCTAAACTCAACTCTTTTTATTTTACTGTTTGACTTTATAGCGTCTAACAAACCATTGTAAACAGTACTAAATACAGATATAGCGTTACCAGTTCCAGTTATTTTCTGCGTTGATCCAGTTTTTGTTTGCAACTCAAACTGATACCTGTAATCTCCTTTAGTACCTACTGGATACAAAGTAACTAAATAATCATTATCTTTAATTTTAAAGTTAGCAACCATACCATCACCATCTGGTGATTCTTCCATCTTCCAATCTAGCTTTTTAACTAAACTTTTACTAAACTTTATATTGTTTTGCTTAGCTAGCTGTGTTTTAGATTTAACATCTAGTTGACTCATAGCGTCTGACACTGCTCTAACATTTTGAAGAGCATCATCTGCAAAGTAAAAATCATTATAACCTTCAGCTGCTTTATCTACTACCCAACTAGCTTTAGCAGCACCAGTAGAGTTACCTAAACCAGTTATATTTTCTAGTGGTATATTTAAACCTACACTATCTAAAAACTCTTTAATAGCTACTTGAGCTTCAGGTGCTCTAGCAGTTAGTACAAAAACGTCTTCAGTCCCTCTAGCTTCTTGTATTTTTTTAGCTATATCTAATAATGGACCTGGCTTACCTTCGGTTACTTTATTAAACTCTGAAAAGTCAAATACATAGCCATCTTCTAATAGTTTAGATCCTTGCTTGGCAAACTCTTCAGCATTTAACTTACCTTTAGTTCCATCAGGTGTTGTAAATAAAACATCTGATTTAGTAGTAGCTAATGTATCGTCAAAGTCAAAAACCCTAATCTTTTTAACTGGAGCGTTAAGATCACGAGCAATTGCCAAAGCTTCATCAACTGTTTTAGCGTAGCTAATTACATCACTATTGCTTTCTGATTTTTTAAATTTAATAACTTCGTTGGATAATGTTTCTATATTAAAATTTTTAGCTTTTATAACCTCATCATTTAATTCTAAAAAGTTTTCACCAATAATTTCACCTTTGTTTTTACCTCCAACAACTTCTAAAGCATACATATTTTGATAACCTAACATTAAGTCATTGAAATATCTTTCTGTTTCAGACAATGTTTCGTTCCAGAAGGAAGGCATAGATTTTTGTAGCTGAACATTTATATTCTCATCCATAGTCTTTGGTATTATAGCTACATTGTACTTATCTTTTAAAGCTTGTAGATCTATTTTTTCACCAACAAAATGTTGAGTTAGTTTTAAAGCTACGTACTCAGTAGGTATCATATGTTCATACCTTAGCTTGCTAGGACTCATTTTTAGACCAACATAGTAATACTTAGCTAAAGCTGATGACTTTAATACAGTATCCATGTTACTCTTCAAAGCCATCATTGTTAAAGCAAAAGTTAGATTATTACCATTTTTATACATAAAATCTAAATACTCTGTTAAAACATCCCAAGCTTCTTGAGACTCTTCTTTTCTTTTATTATAAGTTTGTTCAAAGTGTTCTTTGCTTTTAGAAGTTTGACTTTCTCTACTGCCAAATGGTTCAATAGGTTTTTTATCAATAACTATAGACTTAACAAAAGCTTTTGGTGATTTGCCTTCAGTGTAACCTATTTCTATTTCAACACCTGGTATAGTTTTTAAAGTAGAGTTTACAAAATCTTCTAAGCTCTCAAAATACTGATACCTAGGTTGTCTTCTTTTTCCTTCCTCATTAAACTCGCTAAGAGTACCTAAATTAGTAGCTCCTATTTTAGCAGAAGTAGTATTGTGACCTTTTAACATTGTAAGAGCTATTTTAACAGCTTTTACTTTTCCATATTTATCTACTAAATAATTTATAAAGTCAGCTTCTAACTCTCTCATAAGAGTTACATTTTCAGCAGATTCTGATTCTTTAGCAAGGCTTTTTACACCGTCTTTTTTTAGATCCAAAATTTTAATTAAGTTTGCATCTAACTCTTTCTGTGCTATTTCTTCTAGCGTAAACTCTCCAAAATCTGGAACAGCTTTTAAAGCTTTAAGTGATCTTTTACCTTCTGGCTTTAAATACTTTTTTACAGGATTAACTAAGTCTTTAGCAAACTTAGATAATGTTTTTTGTTGGTCTTCTATTGTTTCACCCCATACTTTAGTAGGATTTTCATTTATAAATGTTTTATATAAAGCAGCTTCAATAGATTTCTTATTAACACCTAGGTTCTGTTCTTTTAAATTTTCTACAAAATCATTACCATATTCTTTAAAAACTTCTTTTTGAGCGCTACTACTAAACTTCATACCAACACCAGAATCAATTGCTTGAGCTATGGAGTTGTTAAGCATATCTGTAGGTACTTGTTTTAACGTAGGGTTTTTAGTGAGAAAAGCATCCATTACATCTTCGCTAGCTAAAGTTTCCATAGTAGCATCTTCACCTAGTTTACCCGCTATGTTTCTAGCTAAAGCGTCTTTTCTACCTCTAACATTGAAAAAATCAACAAACTCTTCATCACTAGGATTTAATCTTTCATATACTGTAGGACCAGACGTTGGACTAGTGTACATTAAATCTTGGCTTCCTTCGTATTTTTTTATCTCATTAGGCGATAAGTTTTCTTTAATAGGTTTAGCTAGTATTTTATCAGCACCTTTAGCTTTTTGCATAGCTACTAAATCTGCTATAGGTAAACCTGTTAGTATAGCTTGTTTATTAGATCTTAAATATTCATTATAAGCTTCTCTAGTACCCATAGAATCTTTAATCTCTTTAAACAATTGAGTATCAAAAGCATTTTTTAAAGTCTTTCTAAAATCTTTAAATATTTTATTTAAATTACCTATAGCTTTATTATTATTAGGATTTTCCTGTAACTCAGCTTTTACTTCTTTTAATGTTGTATTTGTTTTAGGAACCTTGAGACTTGTTGGTAAAGTGCTTAGTATTATTTTAGCTTTTTTAAGTATAGAGTTATATAAGTCTCCACCTGTTTCTATTTTCAACTTATTTCTAAAGTTTAGTTCAGCCTTAGCGTCTACATCAGGTGTTTTAGAAGTATCTTTTATTTGAATATTTCTTGCTCCTTCTCTTTCTTGATCTATTCTTACAACACCCTTTGGTGCATCTGTTTTAGCTACTTGTTTAGAGCCTGTTTGTGTTTTTAATTTTAAAAATCTACCAAAATAACCTTTTAAATCAAATTTACCTTCTCTAACTTTCTTTTGTGGATTAAAAGCTTCTATATGTTTTATTAGTGAATTAAAATCTACTTTAAGTTCATCACCTTTAACTATAGCTAACATGTCATTATAAGAACTCATTAGAACTTCTCCAACAAAATCCTTGCCGTCTCTAGTGTTTAAAAACTCACCAAACTCTTGCTTGCTAACAGGTTTTCCATTTTCATCTAAAGCTTGATCGTTATAAACCTTGTCTAGAAGTTTGTTTCTATTATCCTGTCTAGTCTTTCTTTCTTCAGGAGTTTCTGATAGTGATTTTTTAAGACCAACTTCTTTTATAACGTTGTTAATAATAGCTTCATTAGTATCTTCTTTTACTTTTTTAATTACTTTAGATTCTCTAGCTTCTACTATATTCTGCTCTGTAAGAGTTCCTGTTTTAATTTTACCAGCTAAGTTTATTAAAAAACTAACAGCATCATCTTGGCCTTTTAAATCTAAGTCAAAACCATTTTGTTTCATAGCATTACTAGACATAAAGCCAAACAAGGTAGCTAATTTTTTGTTATTAGCTTTTTTAAAATCTATATTACCTTGATCTATTTGTTCTAAAAACTCCATAACGAATTCTTCAGATTGTATCATTGGATCATCTGATTTACTCATGTTCATGTATACAACATTAAGCATATCTACGTCATTCTTAGCTAACCAATTTGTAATTTCTTCTTGTAAAAAGTTGAAATCACCAGATCTAGTTTGTAGTATTTTTTTAAAAACTTCATGACCAGGTTCATGAACAGAGGTTGAAGACTTTTCGTTTGATATAGCGTTTTGCATGAAAACGTAACTAGAACCACCAATATCATCTACTCCATTAAGGCTACCATCTTTTATACCATCTATTAATTCTTTTTTATCTTTGTCATTTAAATTAGATTCATTAACAAGTTCTATAGCCTGTTTGTTGTTTTCTATTAATTCAATGTCAACTCCCTCACTTTTTTTAGCTTGATTTACTCTATTAGTTATTTGATCTTGAATAAACAAATCGTAAGCCTCTTGCATTACTTCTTTTCCATCTGGAACATATTCAGCAGACTCGTTCTTTTTTGTTCTAATATTTTCTATAGCTTGCTGCTTAAGTTCTTCGTACCTAAGTTGATCCTCTTTAGTTCCAGTTTCTAATAAAACAAATTTATTACCAAAAGATCTGTGGTTTCTAAATAAGTCTCTAGACCTTTGTATCTTGTTAAATTTATCTTGTAGTTTTTGAAGTTTTTCTTGTTTTTCTTTTTTGGTAAATTGTTTGTTATTTAAAATGTTTTCAGCCTCGTTTCTTATTAATTCTTGTGCAGCTGTTTGCGAGTTGTATTTATTAAAAGCCTGTGGAGACATTGAGTTTAAAGTTAATTGCTCTATTTCCATTAAATTAGCATTAGCTTTATCTGTTAAATCTTTTCTTTCTTTTCTTAATATTTTTCTAGTATCAGCTGTTAAATCGTCTCCATCTAGTTTTTTGTTTAACTCAGCTATCTCACTTATAGTACTATTGTACTCATCATATAGTTTAGGGTTTTGAAACTTAGCAACTGCCATACCATACATTACAGGTGATGCAGACATACCAAAACCAAACATACCTCCAGAAAACATAGCATGACCTACATTTTCCATTAAAGGTTTACCATCTAACAAGTTTTGAGTCATTTGAGTTAAACCTTCACCGCCAGCTTCTAAGCTAGGCTCTGAAATAAGAACTCTTTTCCACTCATTTTTAAAAGTTTGTTTAATAGCTTCATCAACGTCTTTTAACATTATTCTACCATTACTAGCGTTTTTTAAATAGTTTTTACCTCTTTTAAGTATTTCAACAGTTGTTAGTCTTTCAAAAATAGATTCAGCTGCTCCATAACCTAAAGAAACACCAAATTTCTCTAACTCACTTCTTTCTTTACCTGATTTTATATCTTCAACATCCATCTCCATATACTTCTCACCTCCAGCATATGCACCAATTACATAAGGTGATGCAGTACCACCACTAGCAATTATCGTAGCTAATATAGGTATTTGTTGACCTACTTCTTGTGATATAAACCTTCCAAAAGAACTTGGGGATGAAAATGCATTTTCAAAATTAACATCTTTAGAAAACTTATCTCTAGACTCTTCTTTAAATTTAGTAAATTCTAATGCTCTTTTATCTAGAAAATCACCAACAGCTTTAGACTTAACTCTAGAGCCATCGTAATCCTCCATAAAATAAGTTAAACCCTGAACACCTTTACCTACTCCATAAGAAATACCAGCTCCAATAGTAGCAAAACCTGTACCAACATTGTAAGCCATCTTGTTCCAGTTGTTGTAATCTCTTCTAAGTAAATCTAACTGATCATTAACATCGCTTAAGTTATCAGTTTTCTTGTCAATAATTTTTTGCCTATTTAATAAATTTTGATACTTATTATTTAAATTTTTCGATGCTATTGAGTACTCATCAAAAACCGTTTTAGACACAGTTTTACCATTAGAAAGCTCTATTAAATCTTCGCTTTGGTTTATTGAAAAGTTTTTTCCAGGAGTGTAATAAGTTTTTTCAAATTCATCAACAATAGCTTTATCTCCATCTAAGTCGTCACTTTCAAACTCTTTAATACTAACTTCCTGGAGCTCTTGCAGCGAAGCGACTTTTTTAAAATCTTTATTATATTCTTTTCTTTTGTAATACTTTAAAACTGCTTGCATGTCGTCATCATTAGCCTCTAAAAAGTTAGTCCACTTTAAGTCTTTTAACTCTAAAGTCTCTTTATTAACTAAAATAGATCTTGCAAAATTTTTTATTTGATCATTGGTTGGCGCAGGTATTTTGTCGTTAGTATTTCTTTTTAAATTTTCTTGATTTATTTGTTTTTCTAATAAATCTTTAGCTTGTTTTAATTCTTCTTGATAAGGTTTAACTACTACTGTTTCTTCGTAAGTACCACCAGTACCCATAGCGAAACTACTACCAACACTAGCAGTTATAGTTTTTTCGTATTCGTCAAAAATATTATTGTTTGAAAATTTACTAACTATGTTTTGTTCCTCTTCATTGCTTACAGAAGTTTCTTTATTTACTTTGTTTAGTAATTCTTTAGATTTTTCTTTTTGTTTTATTAAAGCTTCTTCGTCAATACCCTGTTTATCTACAAAGGTCTTTATTGTTTGTTTAAAACCGTCAACAAACTCTTTGTCACTACCGTACTGTCTTCTGTTTTTTATATCTATACTTTCGCCGGTTTTAGGATTAAGCATATTAACACCAGTTTCTAAACCTCCAGTGTATCTTATACTGCCAGAAGCTTTTGTAGTTGTTATTTCAAAACCAGGATAAGCTCCTTTTAAAGTTTTAACTAACTCACTTGGCTTTTGATTAAAAACATCTTCAGTTTCTATATCCATCCAACCGTGTAAATCTTTTTCTTCTTCTTGCTCTACAATATCTACTTCTTGACTATCTGCACCATTTAATTCATAATCATTTTTTATAACAGAAAGTTTATTATCATCTAAACCACCATCATCGTATTTACTATATAAATCAGTTATTAAACCATCATAATCATTGCCATAAGCTTCTTTAATTTCATTTATTTTTTCTGAAGATACATCCTCGTTATTTTTTTGCTTATAAAAGTCTACTAAAAATTCATCTATAGTTTCAGCCATTATAGTTTATTTTTTCTTTTATTTTCTAAAAAATCATCACCATATAATTTTTTTAAAATACCTTGTACTGATGCAATTTGTTTTTCTGTATAAAATTTAATTTTACCTTTCAAAATATCTTTAACCATACTTTGGTCATCTTTTTTAAGACTTTTGTAGTAATTAGATTTTTCTACTTTAGAAATTTTATCTTCTTGGTTCTGTGATTCTACCGCGTCATTTGTAGAAACTTTTTTAGTACTAGTTGAGTCGTTATTATTAGGTTTATTATTAGAACTTTGTTTCTCGTATTTACTTCTAAAATATTCTTTAGCAACTTTTCTATAACCAGAGTCATCGGCTTTTATACTTACTAAATTAAATAATTCATTTTCACCAATAGATATAGGATTTTTTGTAATAAATTCATATTTTTCTCCATTTTCTTTTCGTATATAAATTTTATTTTCTGGTATTTTACCTTTAAAACTTGGATCATCACTAATTATGTCGTTATAAGTTACGTAAGATATTTTATCAGAAGAAGTTTCGTTTAAAATTTCAGCAACAAATTTAGGGTTATCTATGTTTCCAAAAGTTTTTTCTGGGTCTGTATTAAAAGAATTTATTAAACGTTTGTAGTCGTCGTCTAATGTAGCTATTTGTTCTTTAGTATCTAAGGTGTATATTTTACCTGGAGATTTAGTAGAAGGTTCTTGAGTTTTACTTTTAACACTTTTATCACCTACAGCGCTTCCAGTTAACTTATTATACATAGGAAACTCTTTAGCTACTAACTGTTCTATGATAGCGTCTTTTGTGGCGGCACCATGCTTTGCGTCATCATATGTTTCATCACTTGTAACATACCTTTGAAAAGTAGATTCATTGATCACAGCATCTATCTTATCACTATTAATTAAATTATTTTTATAAGCTTCAACAGCTTTTCTATAATCATTGTATTGAACGTCAGTTAACTTACTACCATCCTCTGCTAATTTGTCATATTGTCTAGCAACTACCAATGATTGTAAACCTTTTTTAGCATCAGCTGAACCTGCATCTATTTGCTCTGTGTAATCATTTGCGTATTCAACTAAGTTACCACCTTCTTTCAATAAATTTAAAAACTCAGTTCCGTTAAATAAGTCTTTTCCTTCATTAGTTATTACTAAATCTCTACCTTGTATTCTAATACCCATTTTAGAAGGGTCATTTAAAAATTTTCTATAAGATTCTTTTTTTTCAGCATTATCACCTACGAATTGACTTCTTAAAATCATTTTCTTCTGCTCCTCTGGGTTCATAGAATTATACTTGTCTGTAATAGCGGTGACACCTCCCATTACGCCATGAAAATCACCTAAAATTCTTTTGGCATCGCTAGACTTTCTTAAGTATTCTGTTCTATCACCATCAAAACTAGCTATATCTGCTTTATATATATCAGTAACCATATTACTAAATTGCTCAGTCATCTCGTTTAACGGATCATATTGATCCATCCTTTTGGTATCATCAACTAAGTTTTGTAAGTCTATTTTTCTTTGCTCGGCTTCTTGTTGAAACTTGTTTACTTTTTCTTTTCTATCTACAAACTTTTTTTCTACATATTGTATACCAGCTAACACATCTGCCGCTGGGTTGTATATTGTAACTCTATTTTTAGCTGTTCCACCAGGTCTTTCGTAAGTTGCCATGTTAATTATATTGTAAGTATTTTAGTAAAATTTTATTTTGACTTGCAGTTCCACTATATACATCGCCTAATCCTGAATCTATAAATATATTTCTTCTTTCTTTTATAGAAGGTAGATTACCACCGTAGAAATTGCTTAAATTAGTAGCTCCAGGTGCTTTTGGAGCTTTTTGCACTGGCACGTTGTTATTAGAGCCATTATTATAATCTCTTCTACCGTAACTCATAACACTAGCTAAACTATTATCTCCAGCTGCTAATTTATAATTGGGATCATCAACAAATTTAGCTCCAAAAGGATCAACTCCTCTAGCTACATCTTCAAGAGAACTAGACCCATCGCTACTAGTATTATCAGCAGCAGCAGCAGCAGCAGCAGCAGCATCATCTGTACTAGTTCCATCTTCTTTAACCTCTGGTTTATTTAAGCTGGATAAACCACCTAAAATCCCAGCTGCACCAAGAACAGCTGTTGATGAACCTGCAGCTCTTCTTTCTTGTTCTAAGTTTATTAATTCTTGAGTACGATTTAAATCAACAGTATCTCTAGCACCTTGTTGCTGCATTCTAAACATTTCTCCTTTGCCTTTAGCTATGTCAACTTGTAATTGACCTTGAGCTTTTAATTTTTCATTTTGAGCTTCTTGTTGTTCGATACTAGCCGCAACGTTTTGTTTAGATTTTAAAGCTGCTTGAGCAATAGCTGTAGCACCACCTGCTCCTTTACCAGTTTCTCTTAACGTATCTAAAGTATTTGCTAAAGCTATGTCGGTTTGCTCTGCTTGCATTTCAGCAGCTTTAGTAGCAACAGATAAGTTTTTATAAGGATTTTCCATTGTTTCAAATGGATTAACAAGTTGTTCTCTACTTCTTTCTATAGATTCTAACTTTTGCATATAACCGCCTTCACCATATATTGCGTTTTTAGCTTTTGCTTGCTGATGCAAACCCATAATAGTAGGCGCTACAGAAGCTATTGAACCTGCTACCTCCGGATTGTCTTTAAAAAAATCTAAAACTTTACCCATAATTATAATTTTATCTTGGTGATACTGCAAATTCTGTTGAAACTGCAAACAACTCTTTAGTACCACCTACATTAGTTGTTGCATCTGTTGACATCTTAACCACAGCAAAGAAACCTTTTATACCAGTTATTGAAGAACCAAAGTTTACTTCTTCAGCAGATACAGCTGTGTTGTTTATTAAGTTAGCAACGTATTTATTATCTTTTCTATTAAAACCTACTCTATAAGGTATACCACCTTCGACGTATAAACCTTCGTCATAACTTTTAACAGGTAAGGTAGTATCTCTTGTTTCATCAGCTGCATTAGGTAGTATATTACCTGTAACATCAGATACAAAACTATCTACTTCCCATCCACTACTTCCTTCGTAACTAACTGTTTTAAAATTCTTACTTAAACTAGGACCATTATTAAATACAAAAGTTATAGAGGATTCATTATCTACTCCATAAAAGTTATTAGTATTAACTGTGTTGTCATAGTGTTTGTATAGCTTACCGTTTTTAGTTGTAAACATGTTATTCTTCATACTTAACACCATACCTGGTCTATAAGTATAAAATGTAGTCCAACCTTGTATAGACTCATCGAAAGCTAGTGTACTATAGTAATCACTTGTCTCATCAGTTGTTTTACTACCTGAATGTCTTTGTAAAGATACAATATAGTTGTCTTTGTAATTATCAAAGCCACCTTCTATTTTATCTTTTTGGTAATACATAAATCTTATATGTGGATCTAAATTTAAAGCATTTACAGGAAGTGATCCTAACGAAAGGTACACTACAAAATTACCATCATAAAAACCCGTACCAACAACAAAAGAGTTGATCGTTATAAAGTCATCTCTACCAGCCGTAGTGTCAAGCTGTATTTGCACTTGAGAACCTATAGTAATATCTTCAGGTGCGGAAACTTTGCCTAAATTAACCCATGGTCCAAGTGGTGAAGCTATTGGATTTGGTCCATAATCATCAGGTCCTTGATCTATTCTACCAGTAGAACTATTGTATACCAAAGGATAAGATTTAGACCTAAAGGTTATTTTATCAGATACTTTAGCTAATTCATCTCTAAAATAATCTTTCATACCATAAGATGATATTTCAGTTATACCATCTCTAGACAGCCTTAAAACAGCGTTACGATCTCTATCTACAAAGTATCTTCTAAAACCAAATGAAGCAAAAGACTCTGGGTTTCTGCTAATACCATAATCTCCAACATAAGGTGACACTTGACCTATAACTACATTAGAAGCCGTTGATAACGGTGTTCCTTCAGCTGAGTAAATAGCATCTTTATCTATCAATGCTTGACTAACTTTATTCTCTTGAAATATAGTTAAGTTATTATCCATTGCGAATAAATGCTGTATAGAACCGTTGTGTGGGTCTACAGTCTTAGTTATGTCCTCAGCTATAGAAAAAACATTAGTGTTATTTATGTTTGTTCTAGTGTTATATATACCTGAATAAACTAAACTACTTTGTCTATACCTAACGTCATTAGATTCTTCTTTCAAATAAGCTCTTACACCTGGATCTACTTGAGTATTATTGAAACCACCTTTTATTCTAGACTCTTCTATAATCCATTTAGATCCTTCAACAGGATCGTAGTCAGCTGGAGTAATTGGATTTACATTTGAGTATGGTGCTGAAGGTGTATAACTATTTGTAACACTTGCTATGGGCCAGTTTGGCCAACCGCTAGTAGCGTAATCTTTTTTAAATGGAATACCTGGAAAAACCTTATAAAATCCAATAACACTATTTCTACCTGTAAGTTTTTTTGTTGAAACCTGTTTTAACCAAAACGAATTGTAATATTTAATTTCTAAGTTATAAGCCATTGTTTTGTTATTTTTCTAATATAAACCTAATTATATATTCTACTGATGTTTCTTTTTGATTGCCTCCAAAACAGTCTTCTAAAGTACATTTTAACGTTACAATTTTAGCAGAGCTTTTTAAATTTAAAGAATCAATTAAACTTAAAGTTACATTCATAGTTACGGTAGGTTGAGTGCCATTTTGTAAATTTCTAATTGTAAAACTATTAGATATTTCGCTAGTAGAAACAGGTAAAGTAGGGTTTATAATAGCTGGATTTGAAAGATCACATATATGCATTGCTAATACCTCAACCTTATGCTCTAATTGGTTTAATCTAAGAGGAGCAGATCCACCTGAGCTTAATTGTTGTAATCTTAACAAATAGTCCGAAAACTCTTCGCTACCTGTGAAACTTTGAACACTACCATTAGAAGTATAACCAAATCTAGCTATCTCAACATAACCAAGTCCATCATTTTCTTGTGTATTAGTTTCTAAATTGTTATTGTCAAAAGTTTGAACTACATTATTACCTAAAAAACCAATAAGAATAGAACTGTCTAAAGGTAATCCAGGAGGAGTATTAGTTATAGGGTTATTATAAAAGTTAAACAAAGTATTACCGTTAGTTGTGTCTGTGGGAAAAGTAGTTAAAGAAAATCCACCACCAGTGCACATGGCACCTATTAAAGGTTTATTATTAGAAAGGTTTAAAGTAATATTTGGTATTAAAATATTAGCGCCACTGTTATTAACTACTTGTACTGTTATTATATAATTATCGTTAACTACTGAATTAGCTAAAAAAGCTTGTGGTAATTTTCTAACAAACACAAATTGAGCTTGATTAAATAAACCGGAGCCAGGAACTGATTTAATAATTTCAAAAGGCCAATTCTGTTGAGCTAATGTTGTGTTAGCTACATCTTTTACTGAATTAACTTTAACATCTATACTACTGTCTGCAAAAACACTACCGGTTTGGTCAACTATTTGAAAATTATTACTAATATAATCATTACCACTTGTATCAATTCCTTCTTTGTATATTGACACTACATTTGTGGTATTAGTAATTACTGGTACATTTACATTAGACTCTACATTAGTATTAAACTCTTCTATTGTTCCACTAGACGAAGTTTCATAGTATATATCTATTTCAGATTTAACAGGTTTAGTTTCAAATATTGTTAGTGTCTTAGAAAACTCAAAACTATTTGCAGAATTCCTTATACCATACTGTTGGTCAATAGTAGCACCAATTCTTCTTTTAGTTTTTATAGTAGCTATAAGAGGATTTTTGTTATTTTCTAAAAAAAAAGGATCTATATTACCTAATTCTCCTGGATATGCAAAGGTAGACGTATTCGTATATTGTGAACTACCGTCAGAAGGATCCATATTTAAGTAATGAACATCTATACCTTTTAAAGCCACCCAATCACCCACTTCTGAAAACGGTTTTATAGAAGTAACTTCATTGCTATCTACTATTAAGGTTTGCTGACTAATATCTGCTAAACCAATTTCAACATCTACATTTCTATTGTTGACTCTATTGTACAATACAGTTTCAGAAGAGTATATCTTATCAGAAGGGCCAACTTCACTTAAATTTCTTGGTATTTTATTTATATTATCATTAAAAAGAGCTATGTGATTAACTCCATTTTCTTTATTATAATTTATAACAGGAAAATACACTGCCGGAATACTTGGTGGATTTCCAGCACTAAAAAGATACATAGGATCATAAACAATATTTCCACTTAAAGAACCTGGTACGTATATATTATAATAATCTTGTTCTTGTTGTTTTATAACTATTTTATAAGTATACCATCCAGTTGGGTTTTCTTTATCCACCCAAATACCATTGTATGATAAAGTTTTAGTTGTGTTTATTTTTTCGTCAAACTCTACAGCTAAAGAATTACCAAGCCAAGAAAGTGGATCTACACCACCGTTGGAATAAGGACTAAAGTATGTTGATGAAAACTCTGTTAAACCAGTATTGTCATTATTAATAATAACATTTGAAGACCTACCATATCTATCTTGTAGTACAACACCTACTTGATATGTTCTATTCTGTTTTAAAGTATGGTTTAAAAGCTCTTCATTTATTTTTAATGAATTATCAAATCCTTTTTCAAAACGTTTAACAGCATACTTTAAAGAGTTAGGTGTTTCGTTGTTTTGTAAAAAATTACCATATATAATTCTATTACCAACTATTTCTTGTGTTTTTGCTTTTAAAGGTACTATGTCACTTACTCTTACTATTTCTTTTTCAGGTAATACTTTTATAGGGCTTTGAGATTTATAATTGTATAAATATTTAGATTCTAAACTTGCTATAGTTAATTCAGCTGAGGTTCCTCCAGACGTAGGTGATGGTATTGTTATTACGTCACCAATCTTATAACCAGTACCATGTGTTATAACGTTTACTGAATCAATAACACCTCCTACTACACCTACTATGTTTACTCTTAAACCAGTTCCACTTCCGCCTTGTGTATTTACAAATGTAGTTGTTGAAAAACCAGTACCACCGTTATCAACAGTAAGAGTTGAAGCTAAACCTTGCCTCAAACCTTCGCTGTCTATATCAGCAACTACTTTTAAAGACTGTTCGTCAGAAGCTTTATAAAGTATTTGTAGTTCATCTACATGTAAATTATTTGCTAGATCGTTGGGTGAAAAAGGTAAATCTATCATTAAACCAGCCGTAGTAACTTGGTTTTCCATAAAATCAACTATACTTGATTCAGCAGTTTTTGAATCATCATCACCTATAAAATAACCAAATTGTTTAGGTACAAAAGCGTGTTGTGAAAAAGGTGCAGTTAAAGAATATTCGCCATCATCGTATTTAAATCTATAGCTAAATCTAACAAATTTATCTTTTAATAAATCTACATCACCTTCAAACTTATTATTGTAATTAGGGTTTTTAATACTAAACTCAACATCTTTGTTAATAAAAGCTTCACCACCAAAAGATGTACCATAAACTTGCGGTATGTTAGAAATACGATTACCATCTTTATCTTTTAAATAAAACATGTAATCACTGAAAGTGCTATCAAAAGAGTCTAAATAAGCTTCACCAGTTTCACCTGTTAAAGTAACTTTAATATCTATATTTCCATTACCTATATAGTCTATTATATTATTGTCACCAATAGGATTTTGAACTCTTATACTATCGTCTGTACCTCCATCAAATATTTCACCACTACATGTAACTATAGGTGGTAACCATTCATCAACTTCATTTATTAAAGTAGTTTCTTTTTCTCCTCCAACATTTACTTCTTTTAAAAAGTTTATAGAAGTATAAGGTGCATACTTAGCTACTGATATATGATCCTCATGAGTATAATAACCTGGACTTGTAATACTAATATAAGGATTACCAAGAGCTCTTTCAATGTTTATTTTTCTAGGTTGGTTTCTGTCATCAGTCCAAAATAATAAGTCTTCAAGAACGTTAACACCTAATATAGGGTGTGTTTTAGAAAAGTTTAAAAAAGTACCAGCAACTAAAATACCGCTAGATACATTAGTTACATTTACATCTATAGCATCACCACTTATCTGAGCATAACATATGTAATTAGCAGATCCAGTTCTAGTCCAATTGCTTGTAGCATCAGAAAAAGAAGCGTCTGGCACAGACAAATTAGTACTTATGCCAACCGAAGCATCAGTGTAGTTAGTTATAAAAAAGAATATTCTATTATTAGAAACGTCTGTACAATGACCTATTATCTCTAAATTTAAATCAGTTAAACCAAAGTCAGCTACTTCTATATTACCTAATATGTTTTCTAATGCACCAACGTCTGCACCTTCAGAAGTACTTACACTAACATTTTCAGCATCTCTATATTCACCATTAGGTATTATTCTTGAGTCTAGATCTTTGTTCATCTTAGACTTCAGAAAAGTATTCTTAATCTCTGGCATAATTAATGTTTAATCCATTTACCTTTATTTCTAAAGACTTGTGTTATCTCTTCCAGCTTAACGTTACTTAATCTTATTTTAGCGTTTCTAAGAGCACTAGAACGCTCTCTCTTGTACCTATTGATTATATACTCAGGTACATTAGCTCTACCAGATAAAACTCCATGAGCAATATGCATATACATTGCTTGCTCAGCCATTTTAGGTACTTTAGTATCACCATCATAAGCTAAACCATCTGATATGTATTCTAATATTATAACCTTACCAACTAAATCACTAGTAAAAGAAAACTTACCTAGTCTTTCATTAATAGTAAACTTACCATTTACATTAGCTTCTTCAGGTTCTAAACCATATCTTTGACCTAATATCCAGTCTCTTCTTGGGTACCTGTAATCATCTGGAGATATATTGTTTATAGAACTTTGACTTGCCCATCTGTCATCTGTTATAGATTGTTCAGCATCATTGTTTTCACCAAAAACATTTTGAGTTGGTAAACCATCTGCATCTTGTATCTGTAATTCAGTAGGATTAGAAGTTACTCTAGTTGGATATATAATGTGTTTAGCACCTGCAGTATCTATCCAAGACATTTGTACATAGTTAACATAGTCTTGTGGTATAGCCACAGATAAACTTGGAGGAATAGTGAGCTCTTGAGATTTTATAGATTTAAGAGTGTCGTAAGAAAACTCTTGTAAACCTCTTTTAGCGTGAAACATTATATCAGTTCTTTTAGCACCAGCTATTAATTTACCAGCACCAACATAACCAACTATAAAGTTATTTATAATATCATCTAATGTTGTATAAGCATAACCACCGTAGTTATTATTTATAGCAAACTGCTTTAGTTGTATATAGAAATTACCTTCATAGCCGACAATATTACCTCTTAATGTTATTTGACTGTCAGGACCAGAGGATATATAAGATAAGTCTTCTGCTAAAGCAACGTAATTAGTACCTCCATCAACTAAGTAATAAAGAGTATAGTTTGATGTTGAGCTTATTTGTGTACCTGTAGAATCAAAAGCACTAACAGCTGAAGTGTTGAATCCCCAGTTATTTAATACTATATCAGTATTAGGACCAACTGATATGAAACCATGATCTTGTTGTCCTGCGTAGTATTGAGCGTTAGTTTCTGTAATTAGTCCCATTTATTAAGATTTTTCGTTTACTTCTTCTTGTTGAATTTTTTGTGCTGCAACCTGTACTATAGATGGATCACGAATAACTATACCAGAATAAAGTAGTATATTTAATATAACCTCAGTTTGTTCCGATGTATGTAAACCAAAGTCAGTAAAACCTTGTTGTGAACCTGAAAATAAATTAGCTGCAGTTAATGTTATTTCTAAGTCAGGACCAGTAGAACCAAATAGACCAGCATTAAACTGTAAAACATCACCAGCTACATAGCCAGAACCTTGAGTATCAACATTTATACTTGAAACAATACCTGTAGAATCAACAGCTATAGTGAAAAAAGCATTAGCACCAGAACCTGTTAATGATGTTAAGTTAGTATAAGTCTGTGGTGTACCACCTGATATATTAGTAGTTATTGAAGACGTTATATCACCTAAGTTTATAGAAGTAGCGTTATAGTTATAGTTTGTAAATACGTACTGATTTAAACTACCTAGAACATAACCCCATCTAATGTCACTTGGCTTTTTAACATATTGAACCCTAACATTATCATTAATAGATTTAGGGTATAATGTTATTTTGTTATCTTCATATAAATAAATAGGTTGAGAAGCTGTAGGTGCGGTTAATGGAGATTTTATTATATTATAATATTCTGCTCTACCTACTCTTTGTACTTCAACTAAACCGGATGGTCCAGCTTTTGGATTAGCGCCATAGTAGGTAACAGAACCTAATCTATATAGCTCTTCAGGTAAGTTAAATATACCTGCGTTATCAAAACTATTTTGCAGTGAAACAGTTAAGCCTTGCTCTGTTTTAAACTCTGCAATCTTTTCATCTGTAATGGCTACACGATCAGAATACTCCATATCACTTTGTGGTATACGAACTTGCTGGTTCAAGTCTTCAAAGTATCTTTCAAATATTTGTCTTTGCACTTGAGTACCAATTTTATTAAATTCGTCTGGCGTCATATAACCACGCTGTTCGTTATTTAGTATAAGTAATACTGTTTTATATACTGTATCTACGCTTATTGCCATTTTAATATTTTTAAAAAAAAGGGTGGCGTTAAAACCACCCTAATTTATTATCACTTGTTATTTTAGCTTTTTATCTATTGATTTGTAAACCTCAACACCTTCATCTGTTTTAAACCAAGCAGCTAATGCTGAATATGGGTTTTCATCAAATGGTACGTTCATTAGTTTACGGCCATTGCTAGCCCAAGAGAAAGTTCTTTGATCTTGA
>Ga0209337_1001212_pt1 | contig 19874 bp, 7 predicted proteins | sample LinPmetageLP53_FD_184044 | JGI IMG/M metagenome (GOLD analysis project Ga0209337, IMG submission 184044) | Marine viral communities from the Pacific Ocean - LP-53 (SPAdes) (version 2) | ecosystem: Environmental > Aquatic > Marine > Oceanic | place: Pacific Ocean | collected 2010-02-08 | reverse complement strand
GATTTAGATAGATCAGAACAATCTTCAGTTTTTGGTGGAAATGGATCAACTGGTTCAATAGAAGCAATTAATTCTAATCGTTACACTATCCGTGTAAACTTTAAGAATAATGTAAACATGTTCTCTGAGCAATCAGATCAACATTTCTTTGAATATGTTTCAGATGCTTCTGCGACTCAAGGTGAAGTTGCAGATTATTTTGCACAAGTAATGTCTAAGAGTGAAAAATTCTCAGGTAAGAGAACTGGTAAAAAACGTGCTTCTGTAAAAGTAGAACGATTTAGTGATGCAGCTGATAGTGCAATTGCTACTACTATTACTACTATGGCAATTGTTAACGGTAGTAATATTATTACTGCAGTATTAGCTAGTGCGGATCTTGCAACAATTGTTGTAGGAGACTACTTAAGAATTGGAGAAGATGGGCATGTTACTAATGTACCAGTTGCAACAACTGATGCGGTATACAAAGTAGTTTCTAAACCTAGCGCTACCACTATTGAATTAGATCAGCCGTACCAAGGTACTACAGCTCTTCTACAACAAAGTGAAGCAGTTGAAATTATTACAGCTGCTGCTTATGCAGCCTCTAATGTTGGTATTCGTGTAATGGGACTAGAGCAAGATTATAAATTAGGTTTAATTCCTGATGCAGGTAACCAAGTTGTTTTTGATATTAATTTAGATGGATGGGGTGCTACTACTGCTATTACAACTACCGCTGCAGTTGTTGGAGATGGTCACCCTAGAGCTATTGCTGACTTAGAGTGGTTTGCTCAAGGTGCTGCAGGTGCTCCTTACCGTCATGGTTCGGTTCCTCAAAATGCAGATTTAATTACTTTATTTGCTGATAGCACATTAACTACATCTTATAATACACTTGAATTACAAGTAGATTTAGAAGATCCTGGACATGCAGTTTCAGGAAGTGGTAAAGGTAAAATGGTTATTGTACTAGCTGCTGTAGAAGGAACTAGTCAAGGATTAGTTACTACTGCGTTTGGTGTTACTCCAGCTTGGGATTAATACTCCTAATAATTTTTATATAATCAAAGGGCAGGCAGCTTATCTGTCTGCCCTTTTTTAATTCCTACCTATGGCTTTAGACATAAAACTTAAAATAGAAACAACAGAAGATTGTAAAAATCTAGTTATTTCAGATGTAACTGGGGTATACAATGAAACATCTAATCCTGGGGGGTGGGGAGGTTTTAATATAGATGGAAATAGATCAACTCATAATATAGGATTATATATGGTTGTATACCATATTACAGATGGAGAAGAATACTCTACACCTATAAATATAACTAATTTTTCTAGCACAGTAAACTATCCAACAGAAAAGCTTCATAGAGGATTTAAAATATCTATACCTTCTTATGATATATCTACCGAGGTTGCAAATGCTCCTTATTTAACTACAGAATCGTATGATCCTATACAAGAAGTTTTAGCAGACAGTTTGTATGAAATCATTGTACATGTAAATGGCTCAAATCCTGACTATGATAAAGAGTTTAAATTTACATTTAGAAGTATATGTAACTCTCAGAAAGCTGTAGAAAAAGTTATGGGTCAGATAAATTTAGGATGTGAAGACTGTGATGATTCAGATATTGACAGTGCTTTATTAGCAAAAAGTTTATTAGAAAGTTTAAAAAACATGAGATAGTATGTCTATTTACCGCAGTTTAAATAAAGAAGCGCTTTCGCACAAATCTATGGATGGCTGGCATCTAAATCTTGCGGCTACAGATGCTAAAAACAAGCCTTTAAATTTTCCAATGTATGAAGATTCTATAACAAATAGTATAGCATCTTATCTTGAAGGACTTCCTTCAGATTTAGTTTCTAACTCAGTAACTATACCAATTGTATTTCATCTTATACTTGATGACACTGAAATTATATCTTTAGACAAAGGTTATCAAATAACTTTTAATGTTACGAATCTTCTTCAAGATATTAATAATGTTTTTGAGCAAGCTCAAATTAAATTTGTTCCGGCAAAAAGAAATGAGAAAGGAGAATTATTAAAAATGGCTGGAGTTAATATTATAGATGCTAAAAATTTATTTGAGTATCGCCAAGTTTCTGGGGCAGGTAGTATTAGAAAATATTCCGACGAAGGTGTTTCTATAACTAATTTAATTTATAACAGAAACGTATCATTAGGACCTACTGAAAGAGGTGGGTATTCTTATAAATCTCTTTTACACACCCATTCATGGGATAGCAAATCTATTATTAATATATTATTAATAAATAAATTTGAGAATAATAAAACTGTTTTAATGGCTCCTAATCCTTATAAAGTGGATATGCTTAATGAAGAGTCATTTGATATTGTTTTACCTTTTTTTGCTTTAGGTAGCCCACAAAGATATGGGTACTCTTACACTAAAAAAACTCCTGCACAATTAGAAGTTTATAATAGTTTAAATGGATTTACAGGCACAGCCAACACATCAATTGCTTACTTTGGTATAGGACACCATAGTGCTAAACCTTTATTAAAAGGATTAGGACATTTATTTGGATTAGCTAGTTCTAATGTTTTTGATTTACATTTAGTTGAGACTGAATCAAATTATTCTGATTCTTCTTGTAATAACTATTGTATTTATTCTGACTATAGAAATAAAAGTTATTGTGGAAGTTGTGATAATCTTGATACTAATAAATATTACGAACCTTGGGTAAAAGGCAGCGATTGTGATAACGGAGATGATATTTTTATTTCTTTATCCGAAAATATTATGTCTTATTATAAAACAGATAATGCAAAATATAAATTATCTACAGCTCAAATATTAAGAATAAAAGCTAATTTAGGATTAAAGTATATAGACGAGGAAACACAAATACCTTTTCAAGGTAGTCTAAGTAAGTTATCCCAGTCTAGTTGGCCTTCAGATCGTAATTATAATACCCCTGTTGGGGTTGGAAGAGATGCAGTTAATTCTTGCGAAGAGTTTAGAACTTCTTCTCCTGCTGCTGTTTCAAGAATGTCTCAAGGTTTAAACAATTACTCTGCTTTAAATAACAATAGCAGCAACTTTAATTTTATAAAAATAGTTAATTGTATCAAAACTATAACAGAAAAAAATAATGGCTAAGGTTCCTTTTACACATATAAATAAACAAATTGCAAAAGGTATTGCAAACTCTAGATATAATAGTGAAGATCGTATACCTCCTTGTGTTATAATTGAGTCAGATGGATCAGAAGACTCAGTAGAAGATATAATTAGATTATCTATGGAAACTGCTTCTAGAGTTTCTAGATCTGCTGACGCTGTAAATTGTGCTGAAAATCCCACACAATGTCCTCCTGTTTATATTCCTGTTATATTAGTTTTTAAAGAATTTGATGGCGATAACGCATCTCAAAACTGGCAGGTGTCTAATGTCGATTCGTTACAAGTAAAATATAACCGTATCGCAGGAGAATTTAATAAATTAAATAATATTTTTTCTGGAGTTATAGAAAATTATGAGGATAACCCTTCCGCATTTGTAAAAACACATCAAGAAATTTCATCTGATGTAACTATAGAGGCATTTTCTCCATTTGAAACAAGAAAAATTCAACGTCTGCATGAGTTTGGGTACTACACTGGTGCTAAAATATATAATAAAGAATTAGAAAAACTTGTTGATGAGTATGTTAGTCATAGAGAGCTCCATGAACTATACCCAAATATAAGATTTTTTCTACCTGAGAAACTAAAAACTTCTTATATTATAGATGGTATTTATAGCGAAAGTTCTGGGTGCAAAGTAAATTTTAATTCTCTTATTAACTATCTTGGAGCATCCGATGATGGTGCTTTTAAATTACTTCAAAATGAATATGTTTATTTTTCTCCTAATTATCCAGGAGCTTTTATTTGTGATAGTAATGTCCTTGACCGTGATTTTTATACAAAATTAAATGTGTTACAAAATGTAGTTAATGGCAACTCTACACCTTTAAAGATTGTTTCTAGGCTAGAGAAAAGAAGGGGTTATGGTTCTGCAATTACTGAAGATTCTATATATAAAGTAGATTATTTTTGGCTATATGAATTTCCTTCTATATTCAAAAACCTTGCTTACCAAGTAAATTGTGATGGTTACAAAGATCAGGCCCAATGGGCTTCACCGCTGGCTCCTTATAAAGGCTTGACTGTAACAAGCGGTAATTCGTATCCTGCTAGATTTATAATGCATGAGTTTGGGCACGGAATGGGTAGACCTCACTCCTTTGAAGCTCCATCGTTTGCAAATAAATACGCTCACTCTCCTCTGCTTGAAACCAATGGAGATATAAAAAGAGGAACATCAATACGTATTCCAGGCTCAGGTACTATATACAATGATGCAAGTACTGTATCTAGCTCAGAGCTATCTAATAGTATGCTAGATTTTTTTCAGTTAAATTTTGATTTAAAACCCCCTTTTACACACGAATATAAAAATCCTAATTTTGATAAAATCCAAAGGGATTCTATTAAAGCAAATGCAGAGTACGAAGCTTTAATAAATTTACCTATTGTAGATGCTGTATATGATGGTGCAGGATTGGGTAATGTACTAGAAGATTTTACAACTCAAGACATAAATCAGGAGTATTACGAAAGAAAAAATTTATTATCTAGTAGGCTTAATCAAACTTCAGAATTTATACAAAGCGATTTTTATACTATAAGTGACGATGAAAAAGGATTTATAGAATTTGTGTGGAATAAAGCTATCCCAGTTGGAACTAATAATTTTAGTGGGAAATTACTTTTTGATCCTGGAGATGAAGAAACTCCTTCTCTTATACGAAAATATGGATCTTACAGCAAAGCTATTAGAGATTCAAAATTAGATGATGTAATGTCTGGTGCGTTATCAGGTCTTCAGAGTTTTTGGGGCGGCTCTGTAATTCTTAAAAATCCTCCTTCTATAGGTTCGTTATATAATAATGATTATGTATTATCTATAAAAGAACAGAGGCATGCAGTACAATTTAGAGGTATAGAAGAAGGAAACACTATAAATAATCTATTTACGTTTATATATAATACTAATACAGAGATTGACGAAGTAACTTTATTTATTACTAACTATAATCAATCCACTGGAGAAACTTGGAGACTTCCTACTAATAGTGAAGCTCAAGATATTTATAATTTAGCTGTTGAAATGTATCCAGATGCAAGCGGTGGTAATACAGCTGTTGCAAGATTTTTTCCAACAGATACTTCAGTACTTAATTTTTTTGTAGGAGAAGGGACTGAAGTAACTGCTAAGTTTTATCCACTGGAGAATACGATAAGCAGTTATGGACTTACAAGTGTTAATAATGAATCACAACTTATACTTATAAAAGAAACTGATTTGCTAGCAGATGACACAATAGCTACACAGTTTGTAGTTAATCCTACTAATGATGATGGGACTAGGAAGGGCCCAAATGTAACTACTAGAATTCCTTTTTGTAAAAGGACTCAGCCAAATGTTTACGACCCTTTTTGGGCAGTTAATTTTAATACATTTAATCCTAGTTATGATGCATATCCAGATAATACACCAGTAGATAATCTTTTAGATCCAGAGTTTTGCCCTTGTTTACACGAAACTCAAACATTTCAAAATGGAGATGGCAATATATATGAATTTAAAATTATTGGAGGAGGAGATAATGCTTGGGCTGCCCATGCAATGCTAGGTTCAGGAAGAGCTACACTTATTACGGCAGCAGAGGCAGCAAACTCTGAGGAATTTGAAACAGGTGATAGAGTATTTGCACTCAACTTTTCTGCTTATGCAAATCCTTTAAATTTAGAAAAAGTTTCTTCTTTAAGCTCTGTAAATAGTTTTTCTTATTCTATGGACAATGTGCATGTAGATAATGTTGTAGAACAGAATATTAGATATACTGCTATTTGGCTGACTTACGTAACAAGTAGATATAAAAACGGATACAGTACTTTTAATTCTTTTGACGTAAACGGAATAACAGATCTAGGGTTTTATAAATATAACGATTCTGAACAAACTGTTTTAAACTTACCTGTATTTAGTGGATACGCAGGAGTAGGATGGAATACAACAATTCCTAGAGCTTATAAACAAAATCTTAAAAAAAGGTATGAACAAGACCATTTACCTGTTAATCCATCTCACCCTGACCAAGAACTAATTAATTTTAAATTAAATATTCCTGATGAATATTTTTTAGGAACAGGAAGCAATTACGATTTTGATAGTGATTGCGACGGAGGCCAATCTTATGCTAGCAGAAACTCTACAGGTTCACAGAATCCAGGTAGTAATCTTTACAATCCTTTGTATCAGAAATACTATAATGAAACTGCGGGGTATAAATATAGTTGGTGGGATTCCGGTACACCTGGAGAATCAAATTATGTAATAGGTGATAGATTTTTTCCTTATGATGGTCCCTTAGAATATCATCAAGATTTATATGGGGAATATACTCCTTTAGGTTTTAATGATCATATGGGGTATTCAGATGTAGAATTGTGTGATTTTGAACTAGTGTTTCCAAAACATATTATAAAAAAATATAACTACCATTTTAATTCTGATGTACACTACGTTCAAAACTTTAAAGAAGTATATGATTCGCATTTAGAAGAATCTTCAGAAAGTTTATATAATATAGATCATTCTTCTAAATCTGGATTTCAAATTATACTTGAAAGATTAGCCACTTATGTTAAAAATTCTGATATAGAAGGATTTGTAGGAGGCTGTAATGATCCTAATGCATTTAATTACGATCCAAATGCAACATATGATGATGGTTCTTGTGTAGCTAAAGTTTTTGGATGCCTTGAGGAGTGGGCTGAAAATTATATGCACCAGATAATAGACGGTACTCTTGTGTTTAACGATGGTATAAATACTGAAGATGGAACTTGTTTTACTACTTTATGTACAAATCCTGACGCAGCAGGAGAATACGGTGCGGGGTATAACTTGCCATTAGTATCTCAAGTTCAGTCTTATGGGTCTACTTACAATGTGACTGCCTTGACAGAATCTCCTAATACATTAGTGGAAGAGTTAAACTCTGGTGATTACAGCTCATGTCAGTTTACACTTATACCTAGACGTTCTATTTTAAGATTAACTTGTACCCAAGGTAATAATCCTAATGACATTGAAGGTGCACCTACTTGCAATAATAACCCTACTATTCGATTTATACAAGATAGAAATACTAAAGCTATAAATTCTTATACTTTAGATCCTGAAGTAATTGAGCTTCCTCTTCTTGATTTTGTAGCAGCATCAGCATCTGAAGAATATTTTGATAATGGAATTCAAAAACCAAAATATTTAAATTATGGTGTTTCTTCTAGTGGAACAGGAATGGGGTTACTAACTATATTAGGAAACCCTTTTCCTTCTAATATAGAAGGAGATATAGTTAATACACATGCGAGTGTGGTAGGAAAAATTTGTAATGCAACAGTTTTCGATAACCCACACAATTTTCACTCATATATATTAAATAACAATCAACAAATAGCATTAAGTATGCTTTATAATTGTGTAGAAAATCCTATATTACCAGATGGTAGTGGCGGGTGTATGTTATATTCTTATTCACTAGGAAGTCAATATAATAATGAGCTTGCCTTAAAATATCAAGCTTGTGTTTTTGGTGAATTACAATCTCAAACTACTTTTGATTGTGAAAGCAGTTCTTATTTTGAGGGAGGTTACATAACAGATACATCTTTTTTAACTAATCCGGATATTACAGCAGGGTATAATTGCCCAGACGAGCAAGAGACTTTATACATAGTAGGAGGAGAACTTGCTGCAGGAATAAGTCCTGTGTCTGAAAATAATGGTGCAATAATTACCTCTTCTGAATTACCAAACTATCAAAGATTTGTAGGAGAAACTGATACCATTAGTGGTTATCCTGAGGATATTTTAATAAGTGATTTAATACCTCAAGTAGAGTCAAGAGCATACCACTCTTCAAAAACAGTTTCTTTTACTAGACATTCTAATGTAAATGAACATGTAAATACAATAGGGCCATTTAACATGACGATTTCTATATTCTTTTATAAAAAAGACGGGTCTGTGTATACGGGCCAATTTGTATTTGAAGAAGACCCAATAACGCATAGAAGAACTTTCTACGAATATTTTGCAGATGAATCTTTAAAGTCTACAAGAGGTGAAGAACTATACTATAGAAATACTTTACCAAATAAAAAAAGTATTCGCTTAACAGAGCAAGAACTACTTTTTAAAAAAATGTACAAAGTTATAAATAAAATTATTAATTTAACTATCTTTACCGACAATTAATCACATTATGAATCTTTCGATACAAAAATTACAAGATAGGTATATAAAGGCTAACGCTGAGTTAGATTTATATGGACTTAAGATGGCAGATAAATTATCTACTGGACTTGCAAAACCAAAAGAGATTAAAATTTTTAATATGATGTCTGCTTTAATATCTTTTATAGGTAAAAGATTGGATCCTCCTGTCAACGTTTTAGGAGCTAGGCCTTCTATAACTTTACCTATGCCCCGTAAAGTATCTGATATAAGTGGAGATTTTTCTATGGGAATTGAAAATACATCTGGAAGATACGTTCCAATATTAGCTTTTAGCAATTACCACATAGCTTCAGAGATTTATGTGGCTCAGAATGCATCTATGATGCTTGAGTTTTTTAATTCACCACAAATGGTGTATGACGTGTTTGATCAAAGTATAGACTACTATCAGCGTGTGTCAAAAAGTCTTAAGTATATAGATGAAAATAATGTTGATAGAGGAAATTTTTCATTTGCATATAGTGCTAGTGCTCTAGATAGATTTACTATAACTTTTCCGGAAACATCCGATTTTAATGGGCAAAGAATAAAAGTTAGTAACAATAGCTTTGCATATTCTCAAATTATAAACGGAGATGACACATCTATTTTTAATATTTCTCCTATATCTGGAGGAGCTAATAAACATAGTTCTGGATCGTATTTAAGCCTTGAAACAATGCAAACTTATAACAAAGCTTTAGAGGAAATTGCAATAGAACTAAATATTTCATACTGATAAAAAAATAAAAATGGCAAAAAAAATAAATTCATCCAGAACGTTTACAAGCTCCGAAGGAGATTTAATACCGGTAATTCAAAATGGAGTTGAAAAACATATAAGTAAGAAAGATCTTTTAAGTGCTTTAAAAGAATCTTTTTCACGTTTATCTACAGATGTAACTTCTGTAAAAAAACAAGTTACAAGAAAAACTGTAGATAAAGATGCTCCTTTTTTTAAGAAACCTATTTCTGCTGCAGAGCCTAGCTCTTCAAAGCACTTAACTACTAAAAAATATGTAGACAATTCTTTACATAATGTACTTAAGAATGATGGCTCAACTCAGTTAAATAAAAATTTATCTTATAGAACTGCACCCGCATCTTTTAAAAACAATGATATTGTAACTAAAAAGTTTGTTGACGATGAATTAAAATCAACATTAAAAGCAGTAAAAAAATATGCTACTATTTCAGAATACCCACAAGCATCTTCTGGGGACAGTTTTGTAATAACAAGAGAATCAAATGTATTTGCAGGGGACGGCCCTGAAATTCAAGCAGGAGATTTAATTGTATGTATAGAAAATTCTATTGGAGGAACTCACTCTCAAGTAGGAGATCAGTTTGCAATTTTAAACACAAACGTTGTATTTTCTACAGAAGAGAAAGCCGGTATATTAAAGGTTGCTACAGATGAAGATTTAATGAGTATGTCTAGTGAATCTTCTGCAATAACCCCTTTAAAATTAAAAAGAGCTTTTGAAAAAAATAGCGAGTACAATAGAACTCGTGTAGACACTGATGCCTACACACTTGTAGAAGAAGAAAAAGGTATTATAGGTGTTAACACTGTTAACCATTCAGTTATTTTAACTTTACCTTCTATTGGTAGATTAAGTAATGCTAAAATTGTAAAATATCTTATTAAAGATGAAGGAAATAATGCTTCTAAAAACACAATAACAATAGTTGCATCAGGTGGTGATAATATTCAAGGGGCTAGAACATATCTTATGAACACTAATGCGGCCTCTATAAAATTATATAATGACGGTCAAGGAAAATGGTATTCTGAAAGTAACGTTTCTTCAGCAGGAGATAGCAATCAAGGAGTTAAAACTTATGTAACTAATAATACAGTCTCAGGGGAACAAGTTACTGCTACAGGAGCTTATGAGTCTGTAATGTCTATTGATGTAGATTTAAGAGAATATCCTATTGGAACAGGATTTAAAGTAGTAGCACATTGTTTGGCGGCAAGTAATGGTAATACTAAAACAGTGGCAATAGGTGTAGATGGAAATCAAGTTCTACCGTCTTCTCTTACAACTACTACTGCCCCTAGTGGAGCTTTTATACACCATGAACTCACAGTGCTCCATTCAGATACTCCAAATACAATAGGCTTTGGGTTTGTTATGGTTGGAGTGGATCTAGATGCCGTGGCATGCGGAGCAGATAATTCTTTAGTAATAAATTGGGATGAAAAAATAACAGTTAGCGTAGACGTTAACTTAGCAACAGCTACTACAGATGTTAGTGTATATGCATTGCAAGTACTACCTTTAAAATAATAAAACATGATACCAAGTTTAAAAGACGCTATTAATACTGGTAAAATTTCTGGGGATATACAATCAGTACAGATTAAATATTTTATCAAAAATATAGATTCTGTTTTAGTTAATAGTACTGTTAAAAAAGATGTTAAAGTAATAAAAGGAACTAAGTTAAAACAATCTCAATTTGAACTGGAAGTTTCTAATGCTTTTACTCAATGGCAAATTTATCTAAATAATCTATATAATTTATATGTAGTTGTAGAGTTTGTAAAATCTGATGATGAGCCAGACATAACAGTAGAGTTTAGTTCTTTTGTTGAAACATCAGAAGTTAAAAACCGTAATCAAATTATATTATCTACAAAAGTTGATTGGACTACTTGTGCACACAACTATGGAATTTTACTTTTAAATCACTTAGTTAAAGGTATCGGGGAAGTATTTGGTGTAGGCCACAATTCTGGTATATCACCTTTAAATTCTTCGTTTTTAGGTACAAATTTTGTTAAATCCTCAGGGTTAAAAATTAATCTAGATGGGGCTATACAAAGTTCCTTTTTACCGTATTACCCAGAAATTAAAAGTTCAATTGTTTCTGTATATGGTACAAGTAAAATTCCTCTACCCCTTATTTTTGGATGTACAAATCCAAATTCTTCTAATTATAATCCAGAAGCTACAGTAGATAATGGACTTTGTATTTTTGATACGGAGAAAGTAGAGAATCGTATAGCATATAACAGAAGTACTAGAAGTAAAACTATAGATTATTTATCAAATCCTAATCAGTATTTTTTAGCAAATAGTAATTCTATTTACTCATACTCTTTAGGAGTGTTTGATACTGAGTCACAATACTATACTCCAAATATACCTGAAGGTGAGCAAGATTTCAATCTACTCACTCCTTTTACTGATAATGCTTACCCTTTAACTTCTTTAGCAATAACAGATAAAGGAGCTGGTTCTTATGGAGACAGTAGTGGAATTATTAGATATTATATACTAGCATCCCAGTCCGGAGACTTTACAGTATTTAATAAAAATGGAGAGGTATTATCTGGATTGCAGTTAGAAGCAATGTCCGAAAACTCAGCAGAGACAAGAACACCTGAGGTTTCAGAAGATGTTTTTTTAGGCTCTTTTAATTTTATATACCAAAGTAAAGATGAAAATCATTATGTATATTGGATTAGTAAGAACGGAGTAGGATATAATTTAGAGTTATCTGATACAGAGTCTCAGTTAAATGCCTCTGGAGAAATAGTAGCCGCATGTGACTTAGATACGTATTCGTTTGGTAATGTAGTTTCACTTACTGCTACGCAATCAGTAGGCGGTACTATAGTAGATGAAAATCAAAATCCTATTTCTATTTCTAATGGAAAATTTAATAAAATTCTTCACCTTTCGGCAGAAAAATTAACTCTAGCAGGAGACTACTTTTCGTATTCACAAGGTTCTATATTTAGTAATGGTTCTTTTAATGACTATAGTTTTGATAATAGTATTAGTAATATGAAAAATTGTTTTATTCCTACTATAGCGGGGCTTAAAGCAATAACAATAGATCTTTATAGTAATTTTCTTAAAATATCTAGTTTAGATTCTAATACTACTACTACGGTTGGTACGTGGGTAGGAGACACTGTGGCTGGGACTTCTGGTCTTATATTTAATGCAGCAGGTGCTGATGGTATATTCAATGACGATCCTAATACTATTGAAAAAGAAGATGAAGACAATCAATATCATATTAACATCGCTTCTACACCTTTAGGGTTAGATTATAATACTGCCGATACTTCTTCAGATAGAGGAGTGGTAACTAGAAATACTCCAGCAGATCTTCATCCTTTCTTTTCTCATGATAATGAAGGTAGAGCAATGTTAAGGCCTTTTAGTTTAGGGTTTAGTTTTGATAATTCTTCAATAAAAGATTTTATATTTGAAAAAGAATGGTCTGAAGGATCATTTAAGATAAGTTCTGAAACTCGTATTGCAAGTGCACAAGAGTTTGCAAATCATCCTATTTGCATAGGTAATAGATTATTTAGAAATTCTTACTTTGCTAGTAAAGAACATATTTCTTTCCTTGCTTTTGCAAGTGCTAGTAATAGCCCAATGCAAGGTGGTTCTTACTATCTTTTAAATCAAGATTTTTCCACTAATGATATAGATATTGACAACTCTTTTGTAGGAGATGACTATAATGATTTTTTACATGTAGGAGATTTTCATTTAGCTATTGGAGTAAAACATGGATTTTTATTAACTAAAATTAATAATACAAATTTTTCATTAGTTTCTCCTACAACTGAGAATGGATTAGAAGTTCATGTTCCAGGAGGTCATCCTGATATGGCTGATTTTAATGGGGGATGGAGTATACTTTCTATGTGCTTTTCTCCTCAAGATAATTTTTTATATACGATAATTCAAAATCCTGAAGATTCTTCAGATAGAAAAATTACTATATATCAGATACATCCAGGAAATCAATCCGGATGTACAGACGCGCAATTGTCTACAAATATTGCAAACAATGCAATTGTAGTAGAGGCACCAAATGATATGAGTCTTGAAAAAGTTACTCTTCAAGATGATGGAGCTATTTACTTTTGGTCTTCTTCAAATGATTATGTTAAAATATCTGACCCAGATTTATTAGTTTCAGTGCAAGCTTTTCAAATAGAAACTATTGGCTATTCTTTAGCAGGAGCAGAGTACTTACCATCTAAATCATATGTACATAAAAATTCTTTACACCAGGGATCATTTGTTTTTAGGGATTCATATAGTGCTGACGATCCAAGAATAAAATACATTGAATCTTATAGCTCCAATGAGGCTACAATTTCTATTGGAGAGGGTCTTACACTTCTTAACAATAAAAACTTTAACTCTAAAATTGTAGGGCAAGGTTTTACTTATGATATTTCTACTAATCAATTAGTTACAAATTCAGAATCTTATTACCCTCAGTCTATTGCAACACAAACATTTAATGATGCTGAAAACAATGGGGTAGCTGCCTATTTAATAGAGCAGAATAATGATATTATTTTTCAAGGAGGGCAGGGTTCACAGACTCGTGTTACACTTGCAACTTCCGTTGAAGATGTAGATTATAAAGACTCTATATTTATTCGTCCTCGTCCAGGAAAAATAAACCAGTATTACATAGGGTATGATACTATAAGTAATAGGGGAAAAACTATAACTACTATTGGAAATGTATCTGTTTCTGGAGATCCAGAAAATTTAATCTTTGAAGTTATTCCTGCAATAGAAAACTCTAATCCTTTTGCGGCAGCAGAACAAAATATGACTAGAGCAAAAGGATCTAAAGTTCAAGATTTAGGAGACGGTAGATTTATAATGCTGACAAGCTTTATAAGTAATTATGGGGCAGATTTTAATGAAGGAAATTACCGCACTCACATTCGATACACAGAGTTTACAAGCAGTGGTATAACACTTAATCCAGACATACACACACTACATGCTTTAAATCTTGGCACAGGTAATACTCCTGATGGAGGATTTTATACTACTATAGCTATATCACCATTTGCTGATCTTATAGCTGTAGCAACTATGAGTAAAGATTCAACTGCTTTAAAAACTAAATGTGCAATTAGTATTTATGATTTTAACTCTTTAAATTCAAATCAACCTCTTATAGGGTCTCAAATTGGTAATTCACTATTCTTAGATACAGAAACATTTTTAGTAGATGAAGATCTAATACAAATGACAGAAACTGTAGTTAGAGGATTAGAATTTTCTAGTAACGGAACTAAGTTATATGCATTACTCGGTAAGCATGGAAATTTAGAAACTAGAGTTGTTTCTCAATTATCTAAAACGAATAGAGCCCTTCGTTTAAAAGTAGATAAAGAAAACGATATTTTTGGCTTTGACGGTGCACTGCAGGAAAGACAACAGTATCAGCAACCTGATCAAAGTAGAGTAAATTCAATTTTTACTTTTACTGATGGTTTATCTGATCAAGGTAACTCTGCCCATAAAAATAACACTGCTATGGTGGGCTTGTATAAAGACGCCTCTTTAAATGTTAGAGTATCTAATATTTTGGGCGATGGTTATATTTTTGTTGGAGGTGTTATTACAAATTCTAATACACAATATTCAATTTTACATAGAACAGCAACTGTTATTGAAGTAGAATCTGAAGTAAGAGATGGTGAAGCGATTGGTGCAGATGGCAGTAAAGGTTCGGGAGGAACTATTAATAATGATACTAACCCTACATCTTCTTTTGGTTCTGGAGGAGATGGCGATGAAATACTTGAACAAATACAAGTAGAGTTAATGGTTACCGGCTGTACAGACCCATTAGCTAATAACTATAATCCAACAGCAAATAGTGATGATGGTACTTGTCAATACGGGACTCCTGGTTTTGAGTCACCACCACAATTTATGGGAGGCGCTAGTTGTAGCGGTGCCTGTCCAGCAGTACATGTATATGGTGAGTACTTTCCTGCAGTAGTAGAGGCGCTTTCGGATAAGTTAGATAGTGCATTAGATGGCTGTGATAATATAGAGCAGCAGGACCAAACTGGGGGAGGTAGAAGAGCAGCAATAGCTAATTATTTTAGCCCTTCGTCTAGAAATATAGAAGATGATGTAGTATACGGGCTAAGTACATTTGACTGTGTAAAAAATGAAAATTGCAGTTGTCAAGCAACTTATTATATAACTTCACACCTTTCTTTTGATACAGAATCAGCGGAGCCTGGAAGTGCTCCTTGGGCTTCGATAGGCTGTGGAATAATAAATGTTTCTGTTAACTGGGTATACATACCTATACAAAAATACCAAATAAACTATCAACCAGATCCAAATACACCTGCGTCGGTTACCGGGTTCGTTTGGACAGCATGGGATCTAGACTACCCAGGAGATATATTTGTTGGTGAAAATTTCGTTTTAAATTCTTCCGACAATTACCTTCAATGGGAAATTGACCCATATACCACACCAAGTGTATATCCATATGGAACTAATCCTCCAACTGTAATTGTGGGTAACAACTTTCAGACTGCTGGAGAAGCTTTTGACGAGGCTTACTGTGTTACATGTACCGATTCATCTACACCAGAGTATGATAATGTTACTAGTGCTCAATGCGAGGAGGAAGGTGATTGGTGTACAGAAAATAATAGTATTTCAAATTGTAAAGCATTTGGGTGTACAGATACTAATGCATGTAATTTTAACGGCAGCTCTCCTAACTGGGTAGAGTCTTCGCCTAGCAGTTGTATATACCCTCCTTCAGGGGTTAACCAGCATGGTGTGGATGTTGGAACTATTTGTGGTTGTAATGGAGAATTTTTAAACGCAGCTTCTGGACTTGACTATTGTGGTAGCTGTGCTGATCCTGACAATATATATCCTCAATCAAACACGATAGGATGTGATTGTAATGGAGAGGCTCAAATAGCTCCTATAGGTATAGGTTATTATGGAAGCTGTGATGGTTTACTTCCTACAGTTCTGGAAGAATCGTATGGTTGTTTTTATGATAGTAGTCTTAGTGGAACACTATACGAACCTTCGGGAGGAGTAATTGGAGCATGTGACTGTCAAGGAGGAATGCCGTTTGGGCCAGGGTGTAATTGTTCTCCTACGCAAGGAGATAAGACAAATACAGAATTAGTAAATAATACAGCATGGTGTGATTGTAATACCCCGTCAAAACGTTTATTTCCTGACCCAGATGGTAATGGATATGCGCAGTGCGACTCGCAACATATTGACGTTTGTCTTTATAGTACAACAAGTAATGCTATAAATTTAATTCCTACTGTTAATTATTTTCATAGTTCAACAAGTAGTAATGATTTTACTACTGGCCTTGCTGGAACCTTTACTCAAAATGGAAATAAATGGTTTGATCTAAATACAGGCAATGCATATGAAGATGAAGAATTATTTGGAAATAATGCTACTTGGATAGAAGGCCCTGTTAATCTTGATATATGTGAGCCCTGTGCGGAAGAAGGTCCTAACGGAGAACCTCAAGAATACGAAAATTGTATTCCTGCACCTAATCAAAAATGTAAATATCTTGTTACTAGTACAAGCGTATCTGGAGAAACTACTATTGAGGTAAACCCAGTATGGGGACAATACTTTTACAGCACTGATTGTGCTCAGTGTGTAGCAGTCGGAGACTTCTGCTGTAGTGTGTATCAAGAGGGTGATACTATACCTGCTTGGGACACTACTTCTGCGATTGGAGATCCAAAACTAGATGTATGTGGAAGTTGTATAAATTATGTAACAGAAAATGGCGGTACTTATGTCACAGATCAAGGAACCGGCAGTTATCTCATACGAGTAATTACATCTTCTGGCGCTTTAATAACAGTAGGATGGGATAAAATAAATTGTAATCCTTGTACAGCGGCTGGAGGATTTATAAATCAAGACTATCAGCCTAGTAGTAGCTCTCAGCTTGTTGCAGATTTAGAGGGGCACGCGCCAGATTATTGTCAAGAATGTGGTGGATCTGCTTACTTTATAGATTATGGACAATACCTAGGTTATATTGGAAAAGATTACGCTGAAGGTGTATTGCGTAAATGTACTTGTGATGATACTTATATGTTTCCAAGCTTACTAGAAGATGATCCCACACACCCATTCCATCCATCTATCAGTGATTGTTGTGATGGATACTTTTGGGATCCTTGTGCCTTTAATGGGGCAGGAGGATGTAGAGAAGTGGGCAACTCTCCAATACCAAAAGATTGTCAAGGTAATTGTGGAGTAATAATAGATACGACCGATCAAACTCCAGAGTACGTATTTCAGTATGGAATAAATGGGTGCGGCGAGTGTACGCAAATGAGAAATGCCGATATAGATGAAGATCCAGATGAAGATACAGATCCATCTCTTCAGCCTGGAGGTGTTGGGTATTTACTTGGTGCAACTGCAGAAGAAACATATAATGCTGTCGGGTGTTGTCTTAATTACGAGCGTGGTTGTGATTATGAATGTCAGCCTCCTGAGTCAATTTTGGAAATAGATCAATGTGGAGTATGTGGAGGAGATAATACGGTTTTACCTAACGGAGTCACACCGTGTGCAGGTTGTATGGATGAGTCTGCATTTAATTATGGATCTTACTATCTTATTAGTACTCCAGAAACTTGTAATTATTCTAGTTTATATTCTACTATAGAAGAAGTGGTTGTAAGTGCTCAAGGCACACCTGCTCCTAATATAGAATCTGTATTTTTTATACCTTATATTGACCCATCTGTGTCGAACGAAGATACAGATCGGTTTGAAGAAATTGTAGGGCTAACTTCTACTCAAATATTAAATAATCCTGTAACCGTTGATGCTAGTATAATTAATTCTGCACTTGGAGGAAGTCTTTATGATATGCATGAAACTCCTATATTTATAGATCAGCCTTATTATACTCAAAAGTGTCAGGTAATAGACCATAATAATACAATACTTCATATTAGTAATCCTCAATATAATGCAGAGATTACATACTTTTTTATGAATGAAGCGTATTCTATACCAATTACTCAGTCTTCTGGTTATCAGACTATTCCTTATACAGGCAGCTCTCCTCATTATATTCCTGCATATTATTTTAGAATTAAAGATGAATTTCTTTTTACAGAGCAGCATGCAAAGGAGATATTTTCTGAACATCTTGATAAGATACACTATATTGAAGATAGTAATGGTAACACTTTTTATCCTAATGCAGGTTATTACACTCAATTACCTATACCTGAATCAGGAAATGCAGTTGAGCACTTAAAGTTACATCAAGGTGTTAAAGGAATACTTATTGATGAAGATAGTCAAACTACACACAATCAATATCACGTTTATAAAATAGTTCCTAAATATACTTGGGGGCAAGTTTCTATGACTTTTGAATTAGATTTTGCTCAATTTTTAGAAACTCCTTATCCTGGTTGTATGGATGAAACAGCCTTTAATTATAACGCAAATGCAAATGTTGATAATGGGACTTGCGAGCATCAATACAGTTCTAATGGTACATACGAATTAGTAATTATAGGTTCTCCTAATAACGAATCTAATTTAAAATGGGTTATGTATAATGATGCAAATCAAATTATATATAATAACTTTGGGTCATACCCTGCAACATTTAATCAAAATGGAGTACATAGTATTGAATTGCCTAATTTAACTGGTTGTGTATATTTCTTACCTATAGGATTTAGATATTCTGACGACTGGGCAAAAGTAGAGTTATATATAACTACACCTGATTCACTCCCTCATGTTTTAAAACAAGGAGTTGAAACTAGACATTCTACTGCTAATAGTTCTGGAGCTATACTTTTAGATGTTTCAGAAAACGAAACTTGTACTTTAGGATGTAACTCAGGCTATGCTTCAAATGTAGTAAAAACAGATTATTGTGCAGTTTCTGTAAGGAAAGATTCTACAGAGTTTACAGATATATTTGTTACTCTTGAGTTTGAAAGCCAAGAAGAAGATGGCTGGCAGGATGGTGAGTTTTTTATTATTGATTTAGATAATGGTAAAAAACTTGCAGCTTTTGAGTTTGGAGATATTTCAAATGACTATGGAAGTGATTACGAGGTACCTGGGCAGGAAGACTCTTCTATGTTTGGAAGAAAATTTTCAATAGCTTCAGATACTAGAATAGGTGTGTATGCAGAATTTGGTGTTTCAACATTTAAGTTGAACATAGTTTCTGAATACGGAGAAACTATAATTAATGAAACAATAAAACAATAATGGCATATTTTAAAGCAATAACAATAGTACTAGCTGAGGCTGGATGCGTAGATGAGTCAGCAGCTAATTATAATCCTAAGGCAACAATAGATACAGGTGTGTGTTATGACGCATCTTTTGAGCAGTGTGTGCAGAATCATTTGTTTTCTGTGTCTTTAAAAGAATGTAGCGATGCTCATATAAAACGCACTTTAAAAATATATGCTTTATTTGACTCATACAAACAGTCTGTAAAAGAAAATAATCAAGTTAAAATAGATATTTATACAAAGCAGCTTACAGAGTTATGTAGCTCTGAGTATTGTGAATCATGTTAAAAATAAAATAAAATGGATAGAAATAGAGATTTAGCTAAGATATTAGCAAGAATAGAAACTAAGATTGAGGAGCAAATGGATTTGGATTATGCTCGTCATGGTGTAACAT
>Ga0209337_1001210_pt1 | contig 19900 bp, 30 predicted proteins | sample LinPmetageLP53_FD_184044 | JGI IMG/M metagenome (GOLD analysis project Ga0209337, IMG submission 184044) | Marine viral communities from the Pacific Ocean - LP-53 (SPAdes) (version 2) | ecosystem: Environmental > Aquatic > Marine > Oceanic | place: Pacific Ocean | collected 2010-02-08 | reverse complement strand
GACGCAGTTTTTGGACTTCAAATCGCTGATGTTATAGGTAAAGATGAAGGATTTAGACAAAAGTATTATACGCAAAAAGTTTTAAGTTCAGAAAACAATCATTTAGACAACTATCAAAACCAGCCTATTCAACAGGCTCAGACTGGCTCTCATCCACATCATCCAATGAGACCAAATGATAGAGGACCTCAAAATAAAGGACCTTTCAATAATCGTATGAATCCTGCACAAAATTTAGGGGCTAATGATGACGGAGGTGTGTTTGGCGGTTTACCTACTCAACCTCCACCGATAAATCATCACTTAAAAGATGAAGAGGTTTTTGGAGGACTACCAAAACAACCGCATAACGGCTAATGTGGAAAAGACTAATCAAGTTTATTTTAAAACTAAAAAAAATGAAACAAGAAAAAGAAAAATCTAAATTTCATTGGATATTAGATGCAGGTCACGGAGGGCTACATCCTGAAACAGGAGAATACCAAACAAGAGGAAAGAGAAGCCCTATATTTCCACCTACAAGCGAACACTCTGGAGAAACACTTTATGAAGGTGTTAGAAACAGAAGAATTTTAAAGTGTTTGGTTGAATTGCTCTTTGAGAATAATATTGATTATTCGATAGTTTCTGAAGAATGGAAAGACACTCCTTTAAGTGATAGGGTCGCTAAAGCCAATAAAATTGCAGAAGACAAAGATAATTGCATTTATCTATCTATTCATCATAATGCATATGGAAAAGGCTGGAATAATGCTAATGGTATTTCAACCTATCATTACCCTAAGTCTGACAAAGGCTTCAGATTGGCTCAGATTTTTCAACAACGCAATGTTGATAAAATGGGTTTCAGAAACAGGGGAGTGAAAAACGCTAACTTTTATGTTTTAAAATACACAAAAATGCCTTCTGTTTTAACAGAAAACGGGTTTATGACTAACTTAAAAGACGCAGAAATAATAATGACTGACGAAGGGAGTTATGATTTATCTCTCTCTCATTTTGAAGCAATACAAGAAGTAAACGAGAGAGGATTAAAGTTTTTGTAAAAAAAAAAATATTTTTGAATAGTGTAATCGAAAAATTTGTATATTTGTCAAGTAATAAACTATGTTTTATACAGGTTGAAAATTACTTTTCATAATCCGGTTAGTGCCGGATTTTTTTTATCTATGATTTACAGAAAAGAAATACCTAACCCAATAGAAAAGATAGTATTAGGAAAGAAAAAAAAATCTACTTACTACTTAACAGCCAATCTATTTTATAGTAGTGTTCATTTTGCAGTTAGAAAAAAAGTTGTTGATGAGGTTAAAAGATTTCTAACTCCTTATCTGCTCGATTGTCCAAGACTGGATAAAAAATTAAGCATTTCAATTGGCTATCAATCCCCTAAAAAAACAAAGTTTGATTTAGATAATAAAGCATTTTTCTGGCAAAAAATCATTTGCGACCTATTACAATCACTAAATAAAATCGAAGACGACAATATTGATTACATCAGGCAGATACACTATTTTTACGAGAGAGGAGACTCAAAAATAATTTTACAGATAAACCAATTGTAATTTCAATTTTTTTTATCTATTTTCGTTGCAATTAAAAAACACCATTAAAAATAATTTTTGTGAAACACACTCATTCTGTTGAATTGATAAAACTCTTAATGCAATCCGTTAATGAGAAAGGAGTTGAGAAGACAAAAAAAATATTACTAAAAGGAATAGAAGAAGGAAACGAGAATGGTGATAGGGTAATGTCTTTCATAATTCAATTAATTTGTAAAAACTTTCAACTATCAGAGAGTGAGTTATTTTTAGGCAGAAGCAGAAAGTCAGGAACACGAACAAAAGCCCGAGCAATGCTTATTTATATGTTTCATACTCAACTTGATTTAAGTCAATCAAAAATATCTCAAATTTTTAATATCAATAAAGCCACTACTTCAAGAGATATAAAATATATGCAGTCATTAAACATAAGATTTTCTGAAGAAAAAAAACAATTAGATTTAAAAGACAAAATCAACAAAGAGATAGAACTTTTTGTAGAAAATAAAAAATAATATGGCAGAAGAAACTAACACACCAGATTACTCCAACTTATCTACACCCGATAACTTTAATCCTTTTGATGAGCCGGTTGTAGAGAGAGAATATACAAAACCTCAAGTGTCTTATGACCCAAACACAATCACAAGCATACCTGAGCCTTCATATCAACAACCAAATTTAGATAAACTTCAAGATGAGGATTACGAAGAAGAGGAAAAGCCAAAAAAGAAACCTAAAAAAGGATTCGGAAGTGATGACCCTTTTGTTAATCAAGATTTAGAAGAGTATAGCAAAAAAGATGGTGAAGAGGCTTCCGCTCAATTAGTAGACACTTTTTTAGATGGTTATAAAGTTGCACACACAATAGGAGCCAGATATTTCACAATAGGAGAAGAAGAGATTGTTAAGAAGGCGATAAAAGGAGAGTTAAACCCTGATATGAGAATACCCATCTCCCAAACTCAAACTATTTCTTGCAGAGAGTTTATACAAGAATATAACAATCAAGTAAACGAGGTTTTAGTTGTTGAAGAAGATTTTGTAGAGAAGGTTAGACCTGTAATGATAAGAGTATTTTCTCAGAGAGGATATGGAATGACTGACGAGCAGTTTTTAATGTTTGCATTTGGAAAAGATATAGTTTCAAAAGGAGCCCAACTATTTACCTTTAAGAAATCGTTACAAAACTCATTAAAAATGATGACAAAGATGTATAACGAACAAGTACAAGCGGCTTACAACAATCAAGCACCTCCGCCACCACCACCTTCTTCGCCTACTCCTTCAGCACCTCCACAAGGAGAGCCACCAACACCTCCAGATGTAAATACAACTGAAGAAGTTTTGGAGGCGATACAAAAAAACCAAGAAATACAACAAGAGATTGAGCCTTCGGTAGGGCCATTTCAACAACAAGAAGAAGTTTTTGGAGGAATGCCTGAGTCTATGCAACAAGAAACAGAAGTGTTTGGAGGTCTACCAAATCAACAAATAACAACTGATGACAATATAATGGGAGGGCTACCTATTAGTCCTGAAGAGGCAAACAGAATATCTACATCTTCCTCTACAATGCACGATAATATGGAAGATGAAATAATGCCTAAAAGAAGAAGAGGAAGACCAAGAAAGAAAATTAAAAAGATAGCACCAACAGAGATTGACGAACAAGATAAACCTTCAATAATTAATGTGGAGGAAAACACAAACACAAATGAAGTAGACTTAAATCAAGGGTTTGATATAGAAGACGCAAGAGAAACAGAAGAAAAATGAAATTAGGAGTGTCATATAATGTTTTTGATGGTGAGGAACTTTTACGACACTCTATTTTATGCATAAGAAAATATGTTGATTTTGTGTGTGTAGTATATCAAAACACTTCTAATTATGGAGAAGAAAGAGATGATTTAGAGGAGATTTTATGCGACTTACAAGAAGAAGGACTTGTAGATTATTCTATTCTTTATAAACCTAAAATCGTGAAAGGCACAGGAGCCGGACCTTTCAATGAAATACGAAAAAGAAATATAGGTAAGTATATATGCAAGGAAAGGGGTTGCACTCATCATATAACTATGGATTGTGATGAAATGTATGTGCCTGAAAAATTTAAAAAAGCAAAAGAATTAGTAGAGAAAAGAGATTACGATACTTCATATGTTAATTATGTTAATTATTATAAAAAACCCACCTTGCAGTTTGCTGAGTCTAAAGAAGGGTTCTTCAGTTATGTTTCATTTATTGTTAAATGTGATGATAGAAATTACGGAGAAGGAAAAGTACCTGTATTGTTAGACCCTACCCGAAAAATACATCCCGATAAGTTTATTGTTTTCCCTAAAGAAGATATACAGATGCATCACTATTCTTACATAAGAGGCTCTGAGGATAGTTTAAGAAGAAAAGTAAGCAACTCTTCTTGCAAAAATTATATGCCTGGTATGGAGAAGTGGAATGATGAAATTTTAGAAAGACATAAAAACTATAAAGATGGAGATAAGGCTATGATTCCTAATCTACCTTCTGAAAAGTCTGAAAGTGAACTTATTAAAGTAGAGGATAAATTAAATTTAGATATAGAATATGTGTAAGTTGAAAATTAAAATTAGTATTAACCAAAAATAGCAATTATGAAAACATTTGTAATTATCTTATTTGTCATTTTGTTTATACTCTCTGTTGCTTACTATTTCAGTCGTTGTCAAACCGAAGACTGCAAAAGTAAAAAGAAAGACAAGAGAGTAGTTGGAATAAAAAGAGCAAAAAAGAATTTACATCCGATAATTAATCGGAATGTAGATAGAGATTCAAAAGGTCGTTTTGTAAAAAGAGTGTCTTAGTATATGAAATATAGAACTCCAAGAGTTCTTGTTTGTGGACCTCAGTCAGATGTAAAAAAATATTGTTTTGACGAGTGGGCTGAAAATGTAAAAAATTTCACCTATCCTAATTATGATGTTTTTTTAGCAGACAATTCTTTAACAAAGGAGTTTAGTGAATATATTAAAACTAAAGGTTTTGATTGTATTAATATCACAGAAGAAGACAATAAAGACTCTGTTCTTAAAAGATTAGCCATCAGCCACGAGTTGTGCAGACAATATGCTCTGAGAAAAAAATACGACTATATTTTTCATTTAGAAACTGATGTTTTCCCTCCTTCTGATGTTATTGAAAAACTGATGTTTGAAGGAAAAGATATTATAGGAGGATTATATCAGTTAAGTGATGACTCCGCAAGAGTGCCTATGCTTAATAGAATATCCTCTGATACAGAAGAGTATAGAGTTTGCACTTATGGAGGATATAACAACTTTATGATTACAGGTAAACCTGTTCAGACTTTATCAGCAGGTTTAGGATGTGTTTTGATTAAGAAAAAGATATTTAATAAGTTTAAATTTAGACATATAGAAGGAGCAAGTTGGTTCCCTGATGTAGTTTGGATAAACGACTTGTATGCCAAAAAAATACCTTACTTTGCTCATACAGGTATAATCTGTAAGCATAAAAACTCTAATTGGGGAGAGTTTGGAAAAGATTATAAATAAAAGAACAATGACAGGAGAACAATATAAAGAGATGATGAAAGTGTTAAAAGAAATACTAACAGAACTGAAAAAGATTAAACTAAAGAAATAACAATATGGATTCATTTAAAAAAAATATAACCAACATCAAAAAAGAAGATAGAGATAAATACTTTCAATTACCTCAAGACTTACAAAAAGAGTATGGACATAAAGTTGCAGGGATTGATACTTCAATGAAAGGAGTTAAAAAAAGATTAGAAAATCAATTAGAAACAAGAAAAAAGTATGTATCTCTTTTAGAGGATTATCTTATCTGTATGAAGGATTATGAAAAAAACCCTGTACCCATACTGAAGTCCGCTCTCGAAGTCGCAAAAACAAAAGTCGATATTCACAACACAGAGATAGAGATAGTGGCTCAGAAAAATGTTTTTGTAGACACCTATATGTATTATAAAGAGGATTTTCTAAAAAGATTTGAAGAGGATAAAGGTAAAAAATCAAGCGTTTTTAACAAAAAATAAGAGAGTGTCTAAAAAGCCTAAAATATATGATTGTTTTCTTTTCTTTAATGAGTTAGAGTTGTTAGAGATAAGATTAAATGTGCTAAATAGTGTTGTAGATTATTTTGTGTTAGTCGAGTCTACTAAAACCTTTACAAATCACGATAAACCTTTACACTATAAAGAGAATAAAGAAAAATTCAAAGATTTTAACGATAAAATAATTCATATAATAATAGACGATTTGCCTCCTTACACAGGTGAAAAAAATGCAGAAGGCGAGATTTGGGAGTACGACTTTTATCAGAGAAATCAAATAGTTCGAGGGTTAACAAATGCAGACAAGGAAGACATTATTATTCTTTCTGACTTAGACGAGATAGCCAACCCTAAAGTGGTCTCCGCTTTTAGACAAGAGAATGAAATAGCGTGTTTGCAGATGTTTATTTTTTATTATCATCTCAATCAATTACGACACGAAAAATGGTATATGGCTAAGGTTTTTAAGAAAAAACACTTAGAGAATTATTCACCTCAAGAACTTAGAGATTTGACAGGCTCAATGAAGGTTTATCCTAATGCAGGATGGCATTTTTCTTATTTAGGAAATAAAGAAAAGATAGAATACAAATTAAAAAATACGGCTCATCAACAATTTAATACCGATAAGATTGTGGGCGAGATAGAATATAAAATGAATAATGGTATAGACTTATTTGACAGAGCAATCAAAATGACGGTTATAGATGTAGATGAAAATTATCCTGAATACATACTTAATAATAAAGAAAAGTATAAGCATTTAATAAAAGGCAAATAAAATGAGAGAACCAAAATTAGGAATGGCTGTAGGAAAGAAAGGGATAGGAAAAACCTATCAAACTAAATTATTGTTAGAGTCCTATGTTTTTGGCAATCCTGAAAAGTCTGTAAAAGCGAGAAAGGTTTTAATTTTAGATGTTAATGATGAATTTACCGACTATAAAGCGATTTCAATGAAGGACTTAGTAAAGTTCTCAGTTATGCCTCACGCAGAAATTAGAAGAGTACGACCTTTTAATGAAACCACAGGGATTAGACTTACTTTAAATGAGATAGCCGATTGTCTTTGGGATATACTTCATTATTTTAGAGGAGGAATGTTGCTTATTGAAGATATAAATAAGTATGTTTCCGACTTTCTTCCTAATGACCTTGTTGGAGCCATATGCTCAAATAGACATACAGACTTAGATATTATTATGCACTTTCAAAGTATAGGTAGAATAACAACAAAGATATGGCAGAACGCAAATTGGTTAAGATTTCATAAAAATTCAGATTCCGTAGAAAGACATAGAAATAAATTTCCTGATAAATACGAATTATTTTGTATTGCTGAAAACATAGTAAACTCTCAATACTTTAATGAGAATAAGTATTACTATATATATGTAGATTTAGATGATGAAAAAATAAGAGGCAAGATTACATCAAGTATGAGAGATAATGCGATTGACGAATACTTGTCTAAAAATTATAATGCGATAGTAAAACCTGCTATAAACAAAATGAATCTAACTGATGGTAGAAAAATTGACAAAGAAGAAGCCATACAAGGAGTCAGAGCGAGAATAATGAAACAATACTTTACCGATATTAGATAATTATAAAACAAAAAATTAAAATAAAAAAATGTATAGATACGATATAATAAACGCTTTAATAAAAAAGAATAAGTATAAAAATTATCTTGAAATAGGAGTAAGAGATAATCATTGTTTTAATAAAATTAAAATAAAAGATAAAAGTGGCGTAGACCCTATGCAGGATGATTGGGAGATAGCAAAAGGTGAAAAGGTAGGGTGGGATGGAGATAAGGTTCCTGTCAAGTACAGAATAACCTCTGACGAGTATTTTGAAAAACACAAAACAAAATATGACATTATATTTATAGATGGACTGCACGAAAACGAACAGGTGTATAGAGATATACAAAATTCTTTAAAATGTTTAAACAAAGGAGGAACTATACTTATGCACGATTGTCTTCCGCAAAAAGAAGAACATCAGTCTGTTCCGAGAGTTTCAGATTACTGGAATGGCGATGTATGGAAGGCGTTTGTGAGAGTAAGAAGCGAAAGAAAAGATGTAGAAATGAGCGTCATTGAAACTGACACAGGAGTAGGAATCATAACATTTGACAAAAAGGATAAACCTGCTATTGAAGAAGAGCCTACGCTTGATTGGGAAAATTATGTAAAAAACAAGAAAGAATGGATGAACATTAAGAGCGTTGATTATTTTGTTTTAGACACAGGAGAAGAATTTTTTATAAATAAAAGAGTTCAAACATTTTTACACTCAGGCTGTTTAGGAGATGTTATTTGGTCCTTACCTTTTATAATCTCTAAAGGCGGAGGAGATATATATTTGAGAAACCATAATAAATTAAGTGCTACTAATCAAAATTACAAGGGATTGTTTAGAATTTTAGTTTGTCAGCCATACATTAATAAAGTTCATTTATATCCTATTGAGTTTGGAGAAAAAGATATAAATACAGACACAGGAGTTATTAACACTCAGGCAGAAGTGAAATATAAGCCAGACATAGAGTTGGATTTTGATTTAGATTATTTTAGAATATCTCCTCATTTAGGAAAAGAACATCTAATCACTTCTTATTTTACGGCTAATAGTAGCAAACCTCAACCTTTACCTCTTCCTTATTTAGTAGTAGATGAGAATTATAAGTTCACACATAAAGAATTACAGAGAAAAGTAGTAATTCCTAAAGGAAAGTTTAATGTTTTTCATATAACACAGAGATATAGATGTGAATACGATTGGGGAAAACTAATAAAAAAGCAAGAACACCCTAATTATTTTATAGGACTAAAAGAAGAATATGAAGAGATTGTCAAAGATTATGATGTTGCAAAAGAATTAAAACATATTAAGACTGCCGATATGTATGATATGGCTATTCTTATTAAAAAAAGCGACAAGTTTTTCTGTAATCCATCTGTTGGTCATTGTTTGGCTGTTGGTATGACTAAGGAATATTTTTTAGTTAAAAACCCTAAACAAGGAGGTGTAAAAACTAATCTACCTTTTGAAACTATAATAAATGAATAATTTTTCATAATTTTGCTCCCTATGAAAAAGAAGAATATAGGATGGATTGTAGGAATAAGCACTTTCGCTTTATTTATGGCAGAAGGAGTGATACACTATAATATGGGAGTTCGAGCAGACGACCCAACGAAAAAATTTCATATACCTAATAAAAACTCTTTAGGAGAGATTGCATTGATTGTAGGTATTTTTTCTGTCTTAAATGGAGTTATAGTAAACGAGATTAAAAAAGTAATTTAATTTCAACATAATTTCAACTCTTTTTGGTACGCCTACCTGATATGGCGTTTTTTTTGTTTTTAAATTAAACAAAATCTGTTTCAGATATTATCTTTAAAAACCAAACTCTAACCTAACCAATCTTCTAAATTTGTCCTGTTAAAAAATGGCTGGCGCTGTTTAATTTTAAAAATAAATCTTTAGTAAGATGGATATGAAAAGTGGTAAAAGTTCTAAAGGTGCTTTGATGTCAGGAGTTAAGGTTGCATTAGCCGTAGCAGGAGGAATCCTACTTGCGGCGTTCATCCAGAAGCAAATGACGGCAAAAGCAACGGAAGACGCAGAGTAAACAAGTTTGAATTAGAGAGTAATTCCTACGGGTTTCTCACTTGAAAAATATCGCTCCTGGTCGAGCCAACGCTCCCGGTTGAGAAAGGTATCAGAGTAAAGTAAAAATATTTGAATTATTGTATAAGACTAAATAGAGTTTATGTTAATTGATTATTTAACCAAAAAAAATTAAAGAAAAAATGGAAAATTTAGACCGTTATTTCTCTGATGCAGAAGAAAACATCTCAAATGAGTTTATGTCAGCAAATGGCGTAAATGAATGGGATGACTCCTTTGACTTTGGTGGTAATGAAGAAGAGTATTATAACGCTTCGGGTGATGCGGACGCAAGTTCATCTCAACCGTATATTATATCGTTATATAATTCAAGTTCTCAGGACATTTCAAGTGTAATTGTTGGAGCAGCCTTTACGGCAATTTCAACTATTGGAACAACTGCGGAATTAGGTAATACAGCAGGTATCTCATATACTATGGGTATTTCTGGTGTTACTTACCTAGAATGGTTATGGCAAACGACTACAAAACCTTTTGTGGTTGGCCTTACCTACTTACAAATGGACGGAAGTTCATCTGGAGTTCTTCAAACTATCGTTGTAAAAGTAGTAGATGCAAACGGTAATCAACAACAAAAAACTCTTGTCCCTACAATTGATCCCTACCAAAACCAGACAGACATAACGGTCCTTAAACATACCTATAAGTTTGACGGTTTTACGAGTTTGACGGTCAATAGTATTGCTACAACCAAAACACTTAAAATATACTTATTCCCAAGCGAAACGGCATCTGCCGGTAGAGCATTGACGGGTAATTCTATTGCAAGAGGTTATAGCAATCCAAATGTAGTAAGACAGGACAAAATTGTTCTTGGTCAAGGCGTTGCACGAGCATTAAGAGGATAAATCATTAAGATTTAACACTTAATAAACTGAAAATTAAATGGGGTTAGACATATGCAAAGGCGTTTGTTTAAACCCCATTTTTTAATTAAAAAGAAAAAAATATGACATTGTACGACTATATATCAACTAATAATCCTTATGAGGCTAATAACCTTTTAAGGAGTTATGGGTTTCAAGATAGTGATAGCATTTCTACTATTTCAAGTCGATTAAAGATGATTGTTAGAAATCATAAAGAACAAGGATTAAAAGAAGTTTCTCAATTACACCCTGATATAGAGTTATTGTCAGCGTTTACAGGAGTGGCAGAAAAAGAAGATAAGTTTTTGAACGCAACAGGAAGAACGCCAGACTTCGCAGACCCTAATGGTTATTCGCAGGCTCCTATGAAAGAGTTTAAAGAAAATATAGTTCAACCTGTAAATAATTTTGCAAATGAAAGAATACAAGATTTAAAAGAAATTCAGAAGGAAGCATTGCAAGAATTAAGTAGAATAAAAAAAGATATAGAGAAACAAAAAGAACAGAGGTACAAAGACAGAAGTAGACGACAAAATCATAACAGACAAAGCGGTATGGATTTATCCACTAACACTATGTTAATGTTAGGTATTGCGTTTGCCATTGGTTATTTAATTGGAAAAAAATAAAATATGATTTATGAAAGGCATAAGTTATTTGAAAATATAAACAATATAAAAGGAACAAAAGATATGAAAATTTCAAGAGAGTTAATAGTTTCAGAACTTGCTAAAGTTATATTGTCAAGACCTCACGAGGTTAAGAAGGCTTTAGTTGATTGTGGTGTGGCTGTTTCTGAACGACCTTCAAAAGTTCAGTTAGTTAAAAAGGTTAGTTATAATGTAGCACGAAGTAGATGTTTGAGATATAACTTAGGTGTTTTAGTGATGCAAAACCAGATGCCTTTTGATGATGGCTCATCTGATGGATATTCTAACAAGGCAGGTACCGATTGGGGTGGAGTTATTGGTGATGTTATTGGGACAGGTTTTGGAATTTGGTCGACAGGTCAGCAAAGAAAAGAAGGAGCCGCTCAACGGGCTCACGAACAGAATATTGCACAGCAAAACGCCAGTTTGATGATTAAACAAATGGAACTTCAAAATCAACTATCTCAGCCAGGACCAACTCAAGCAGGTGTTGGGGGTTCAAGCACAACTACTATGTTGTTGTTAGGAGTAGGAGTTTTAGGTGTGATAGGATTTGTAATTTGGTCAAGTCGTAATAAAAAATCAACAACAGGGGCGACCCCCGTTGCAGTTACAAGACCAACGCCACAAATAGTAGGTTAGTTCTTTGTATAGATGTTTAATGATATAGAAGAAATAAGTTTTGATGACAATAGTAATATCTCCCCAACAAGACAAAAAGTACCGGAGAGTGTTCAAAATGGAATAAACACTATTGTTAATAAAGAAAAGTCATCATTAGTTAAAGATGACACAAAAGAAATGATTAAAGGCGGAGTTTTAGGAGCCGTGATAGGAGCAATTATTTGCTTGTATAGAAGAAAAAGTGTTTGGTTAGGAGTATTAGCAGGAGGTTTAGCAGGAGGGTATCTAACTAAAGAAGGAATTGTAAACTTGAGTAAGGAAGAGAAAAAAACCTTACCTGAAGAAATATAGAAATGAAAGTAAGTATAGGTAATTTTAGTTTTAACGAAAGAAACATTGGAATAATGGCGATATTAATTGGTTTGTTGTTTATATCTGTTATTGTTAAATAAAAATATATGAATTTATTATTTAAAACAAAGCAGAAGGCACTAACATTAATGATTGAAGTGGCGACAGCAAAGCCTGAAAAAATACAGGTTGTTGTTAAAGATATTAATAAGCCAGACACTCAATATACTGATAGATACTCTACCATTAATGGAGTTCAGCAGTTTTATGTAAGAATGCCTATCTCTCCATACGAGTCATTAGTTAGCGTTTATAATACGGCTAACGGAAACTTAAAAAAAGGACAGGACCCAAGTTTTAAAATCGTTAAAGTAGATGCCAGACCTTTAGAAAGAAAAATGGATTGCGTAGATTGGAGTAATCCTAAAATTAGAGATTTCGTAGGATTTGCACAACAATTTAGTAATAATGCAGGTATTTTAAGCGCCGGTAAATATCCTAATGGAAGTACATATATATCTGACGAAGGTAATTTCAGAATAGATTATTTTGATGACATAAGAAGTAAGGCAGGAAGAGTGATTCCTACTCCTGCAAGAATAAGTCAAACTAAAGGAATTATTCAAGTTAGTAAAGAACATTATAAGAAGTTCACCGTACCTATGAGAATGGCTATTTTGCTTCACGAATTTTCTCATTTCTATTTGAATGAAAATATAGAAGATGAAACGGAGGCTGACTTGAATGGATTATTAATATATCTCGCTTTAGGCTATCCGAGAATAGAAGCGTATCAAAGTTTCCTTACAACATTTAAGGACACACCTACGCCACAGAATAAAGAGCGTTATGAGGTTTTGCATCAATTCATAACAAATTTTGAAAGAAACAAATTTTGCACGACACATAATAGCCCTATGTTGCAGGCGAGTAGTTAAAAAAACAAAAAACAAAAATTAAAAATTATGAGAGTTAAAAGAAGAAAAGTTAGAAGATACAGACGATTTGACGGAGGCACCAATGAAAATGGAAGTCAGAATGGTGGGTATAAAATGGCTTCTATGCCAGCAAGTCAGTATATAATGGGATTAGTAGGAGTTGGTGTTCTGTTTTTCGTTATTGGATACGGATGGGAAAAAGGTAAAGAAACAGCATAAATAATAAATTATGAAAAAAACTGAAGATAAATATTTGCATTTTGACGGAATGCCTTCGGATGTACCAAATGATATGCCTTGGGGGCAGACTCAATGGAATAATCTAAGTGGTACTGAGTGGCAAGAACAAGGTTATTCAGGCACAGACTGGCAAGATGCTAACTTAAACGCATCTGGAAATTCAGAAGATGACGAATATAATCCAAATCCTCCAATAACACCAACATCTGGGAGGTCTGTTTGGAGAGTATTACCCCCAATAGCACCAAAATCTGATAGGTCTTCTTATCAAAATTATAGTTCTAATATGTCATTAGTTTTGCCAGATAATGATAATAGTATTATGCCAGATAGCGACCAATGGAGTAATCATCCTGGTTTTCTTGGTGGAACTTGGTGGAAAGACTTTTGGTTTCCAGGTAAAGCAGAAAAAGAGAGAGCCGCCGCCGCTCGTGAAAGTATTGATGGTAAATATCCTATAAGTGGTTCGTGTGATGTTTTAACATCAACAGAAGCCGCAATTCAGGCTTCTATAACTAATCACGGTAAAGCAACTAAAAGAGGACCAAAAAGAGTAGCAAAAAGAAATATACCTATCTTAAATAACAAATTAAAAACGGTATCTGCAAATAGACAAGTTCAATGTGATAGTGAGGCTCAAGACCAGGCTCAAAATGATAGAATGGATATGTTTATGCAATCTCAAATGCAGGAAAAAGAAAAACCAGAAGGAGTAAGTGCAGTAAATGTTATCTTAGGATTAGTAATAATTGGAGGTTTAGTTTGGGGAGTATCAAGATTAGCGAAACCTCAAGCGCCTGTTGTAATGCCGGCACGATAATAAAAAAGTAAAAAAAAGTAAAAAACAAAAATTAAAAGATTATGACAGAACGATATATTTCTAAAACAAGAGGAGTTCCTTCAATGGGTTCAACTAATTATGGACCTAGAGGTCAAGAACAAAACTTTCATAGTGCGAGTGGAGTGAGAAGAGAAACAGATGGAACACCTTGTGGTCAAAAAAATAGAGGATTTGTAACTGCTTGTACACCAATGGATAGATATACTGCTGGTGTAAGAGCGAAAGGCGGTAGAAGAATGGATGGCGAATTTAGTGGATTTGACGGTTCTAATCGAATGTTTGTCGATAATGACGGAGGACCAACAGATTTATGGTTTAACCAGTCAGGAAGCAATACAATTACGGTTGGAGGAGACAAATACTCCTTTGAGCCTGTACTGAGTTGGAACCCTGGTTGTGATACAATGGACCAAGGTGGAGACGGAATTTTCCCTAATGCGAATTGTGAGTCAAAACCTGGTGTTGGCGGAGTTCCTGGCTTAGGAGTTTCTGCTTTAAGATGGAAGAATGGAGTAATGTATTAATAGAAAAAACAATTTAAAAAAAAAGATATGTCAAAAGTAATGAAGTGTAATGGTCAGTATGTAGCAAACGACCCTTGTTATCCAGTTTGTAGTTTGCCTGACGGAAGTGGATGTGATTATTCAGGTGTTTTTGGAGGAGGCTCTATGGGAGGACCAACAGATAACTACTCTATAACAACCGGGAATGCAGTTACAGGTAATACATCAACAAGACAAGTAGTGTCAATGATAGACCCTTATCAAAGTATCACACCAAGTCAAATGAGTAGTTTCGATGGTTCTAATAGATATGGAATGGATAATGATAATGGCCCTTCTGATTTATGGTTTAATGCTACTGGAGATACTTTATGGATGGACGATAAGTATTAGAAATTAGATATAATAAAAAAAAAGAATATGTGGTTAAACAATGATTTTTCAAATAATATGACTAATAGCACTCAAGTAGAGAGTTATTCAGACGAAAACTTTTTGAATCACCCAGGCTTTATTGGAGGCACCTGGTGGAAGGATTTTTGGAGTCCTAAAAAAGCAGAAGCCGAAAGAAGCGACAACAACTTAAGTGATTTAAAGGCGAGTTGTGGAAGTGATTTTGCCGATATGGATTGTTCAGGGTTAAATGACGCTTATTGGTGTTTAGATGATAAACAGCAAGACGCCTTAGCCGGGTCTACTTCAAGTAGAGGAGCAAGAAGAGTAAGAGATAGAGCGTTGGCGAATATTGGACCTTTGAAGAGTTCAGTAGAGAATTATCAAAATAGTAGAGATTGCGAAGGAGGAACATCTGGTTTAGATAAAGCCTATGATGACATAGACATATATCAAAAAGAGATTGCTGAAACTAATTTAGCGAATGAACAGAGATTAGCAGAAATTCAAGGTCAGACTCAGTTAATGATGTTTCAACAAAAAATGCAAGCCGATAAAGAAAAGAAAAATCTTATGTATATAGGAGCAGGTGTCATTGGGGTTATGTTAATCGCATTGATAATGAAATCTAAAAATAAAACACAAATAACAACAAAATAAAAAATGAAAGAAATGACAGCAAATCAAATTTACAAGTTATCTGGTTCAAAAACACCTTTTAGTGAATGGATAGGAGAACAAAAAACAAAGTATGGTGAAAAGTTTATTGAAAATGAAACTTTTATCAATATGTCAGGTAATCTAAACTTTACAGATGACAACCAACCTGTATCTCAAGAGCAAGTTATTATGCAAAATGCAGATGAGAATATTCAATATCCATCAGGAGGAGGTCTTTCAGGTGAAATAAGTTTAGGTAAAACGACAGCAAGTGCCAGTGCAGGAGTAAGCAATTTCCCAACAACGAAAGTTGCTATGGTGATAGGAGGTATAGTGTTAGCGTTTTGGTTATATAAAAAGTACGGAAAATAAGAAACTATGGAAGATAACACTAAAATATTAATTGGTGTTGGGGGCTTAGTAGTCGTCGGATTAGGTGTTTGGTTAATAACAAGACCTGCTAAAGACAAATCTAAGAACACTTCTTATGATGGTGGATTAATTGACAATTCCACTACTGCTACCGATAGTTTAGGTACTCAAGTTGGTAATCTTATAACATCTATTCTTGGAGGTATAAGTAATAGAAATAACAATACAGATTGTCCTGATGTTCCAGCAGACCCTTATACTGCCGATAAAGTTAATAAGTCTGACTACTCTTCATCTGAAGTTGAAAAAATGCAAGAGTATCTATCCAATACAGAACAATCAATAAAAGGTATAATCGATAACTCTGGAGGAATTGATGGTGTTATTGGACCAGGATTCAAACAAGCGTACAATACAGCAAGAAAGTCTTGTTATTTATCAGATATTAAAGATTTAGAAAACAAATCAGGAGTATAATGGGATTTATAAACAACACAAAAGACGCTTTTTTACCTAACCATCATCCTTGGGATGATAATGCTCAAAACCCTTGGGACGATAATGCTCAAACATATTCTATGCCAAGTAAACCGGCAAAGAAAAAGTTGCAAGACTTATCTTATGAGGATTTGCAATCTATGTTAGATGAGATGACTTATCAAAATGACCAGATTGACAATACAGGAGTTGGCTCTATAATGAGAGATACTCTCGAAGATAAGATGAGGGCTGTAATTCACGAACTGAAACAAAGAGATGAGTTAGAAGGAGCGACCTTTCAGGAAAGAAACGAATCTTTTGAACAGCCTCTACCTCAGTATTATGAATATGAAAACGAGGCTGTGTCAGAGCCACCACCTTCTGTTTTTATGGATTCAGAAGATATGGATATGGGAGATGACGACTTAGATATGTTTGAGCCTAATATATCTAATGAACTTCCGAGACCAGTTGTACACGAGGAGATAGAAGATGAAGATGACGATATAGAAGATGATATGTTTGAAGACGAAATGCCTCAACAGAATAATGCTACAAATTTCTTAATTGGGGCTTTAGTTGTAATAGTTTTAATAGCGATAACAAAAAAATAAAAAAAAATGGACAAAGGAACGAAAATGTTAGTATTAGCCGGAGTATTAGTAGCAGGCTATATGTACTATAAGAAAACTCAAGAAGATGAAATTGGCCAAGAAGAAGATTTACAAGATGAAGAGGATGCGGACAATGCCAAACAAGAAGCACCAGACGAAATACCAGGATGTATGACTCAAAATGCTCCAAATTATGATTCTACTGCTACAACAGATGACGGTTCGTGTTTAGCGCCTTTATCTTGTCTGCCTGCTATGGATTCAGAAGGAGGAGGCGTAGGGAAATATATAAGTATTGATGGAGTGAATACGCCAAAAAATGTTGAAACCGAAAGAAGACAACAACTAACAGACGCTAATCTAAATGTTGGAGATACGATAGAGTTTGACGGAAGACCTTTAGTGATAAAGAAGTTTTGGGTAGACGGTGCAGGACTTAAAGGTGCTATTCAAGTTGAAAATCACGAAACCGAGATTGGTTCTCACGGATATACTGCTAATTCAAAAATTTGTTTCTAAAATGTATAACGAAACTATTTGTTTAAATATACCTGGTGTTAATAGTAGCGCCGCTCAATGGAAATCTTGGCATCAAGCCTTGAAGAATTGTGTGGGTAGGAAGAACGCTAATCAGTTGTTTTTGATGCAGTACGATAAAGTAGGATATGAAAGCACGACAGAGTTAAGAGGATATATGGAGCAACAAGGAGTAGATTTAGATAGAGATGTTTTAGAAAGATTAACTGATACAGGAATGGGTGCTTATAATTGGGCAGGAGGAGCGTTTGAATTTACTTCTGGAGTGGCGATGATAGTCGTGGTAATGGTTTTAGGAGCGATTGGAGTTCTATTATATAAAATGTCCCAAGACCCTGACACAGCGGTTCGTGTAGGTTCGGCAATAGCGACAAGAGGAAAGTCAGAGATGATAACAGGAGGAGGTGCTAAAAAAATAGGTAAATAATGAATAGAAAAGACACCATTAGAATTGCATCAGGAGTAATTATACTTGGAGCAGGTTATTTAGGCATTCGTTCTTGGCAAAGAAAAAAATTATTTGAAAAGATTTCTAAAAAGATAGGTCCAGGCGCAGGAGGAAGTACAGATGAGTTTGATAAATATTGGAATCCTTCTTACTCTCAAACCACTACGACTTCACCTAATGGAAAAGCACTTTTAGGATTAGGCGAGTCTGCTCAAATGAAACACGCTACTGACATATATGAAGCAGGAGGAGTTTTTAATGATGATGAAACTTCTTTTTATGGAGCGTTAAGACAAATACCTGATGGCATTGCATTAAGTCAAACAGCAGGTAAGTTTCAAAGAAAATATAGTCAAGATATGAAAGAGTATATAGATTATTATTTAGATGAAAAAGACGAACAGCAAATTGTTTATCAAATATTAAAAGAAATGCCGGCTTATAGAATAGCGGCACAATAAATAAAAAAAGAATGAATCGAGATTTAAAAAAAGGATTGTATATTTTCGGAGGGTTAGCCTTAGCGACAGGAATCTTTTTTGCCGTTAGAGCGATTGTTGGAGATAAAGAAGATAAAGATTTAACTCGTGCTGAAAAAGAAGAGTTAGACCGACTAAGAAAAAAAGAAGAAGACGGAACTTTAACAATAGAAGAGAAGGAGATTTTAGATGACTTACAAAACGAAATTCCTCCAAGTGGTGATGATGTAATATTAGGAAGTGATGATTGTCCTAGCATAATAGGTAACAATACAGGAGGAAGATTTGGTTGTAAGCAAGTTGCTCAACTACAAACTGCAATAAATCAAAAACACTCAAATAATACAGCCGACTATACTGGAGGTTTTCAATCTACTTATTGTTGTACAGGAAGTGATTGCGACAATAAATTAGCCGTAGATGGAGTTATGGGACCTTGTAGTCAAAGAGCCGTTAAAAAGTATTATAACGCTTGTTGTGAGTGTGAGTGTGATTGGAGATTTTTATGTGCGAATTATATTTGTAATTGTACAGGCTGTTCTATAAACTCTGGATTATGGGGACAGATTGTAGCAGGAGCCGACATTTCAGATGCTAAGTTATGTAGTGAAGGATATACTAAATCCTGTACTGGAACAACAATGAATTTTAGTGGTTCTACAAATTATTTTAATCCTACAAGACCCTTAAACAAGAATGGATATATTCAGTTTGATGGTCATTCTAATGTATCAGGAGGAATTGATAGATATGAAAACGACTTTGGAAGAACAGGAAAACCAAAAATACCTCAACCTCTAACTACATATAGAACAACAGGGAATTGTAATCCGCCTTGTAGTCCTGGTGAATCCTGTGTTAATGGTATTTGTCAAATAACAACAAGAACACCTGGTCGTTCATCAGGTGGCATTCAGACTCTTTGGAGAACAAACGCAGAATCCATACCTTCACCTATAATTCCTTTAGGAGGTGATTTTCTACCTGCGTCTGGTCCTACAAGATATTTACCGCCTTTAATGGATAGAACTTCAAAAGCAGGACCGACAAGATATTTACCACCTTTAATGGATAGAACAAAAAAAGAGAAAGACCCTACAATTTTTAATCCAAATGACCCTGACGGACAACATAGAAACTTTACTCTGTCAAATAAACAGCAACTCAGAGGAAACACATACTCTGACAATGGTTTAAACTGGAGAGAACAACAAGGTCCTTTAGGAGATTTCTATCCAGGACAATATGACTTTACTAATGATAATCCTCCTTTAAGCAATTTACAACACTCTTATGGTATGGGTAAAGGATTTGGGTTTGATGGAAGAACAAGTAATGGTAATGATTATATATCATATACGAACTCTGAAGATTGGACAGAATTTGAAGCACCAACACAAACTTTAGATGAGTTTTATGAAGATGTACCTTAATAATAGTGGAGAGAGAACATTCATCAGAATGTTTGGGGAGGGTGTGTCCCCTTTCTTTCTCCATTTTAATAAAAAGAAATAAAAACAAATAAAAAGAAATTAATTAATAACAAAAAAAAAGAAAAAATGTAT
>Ga0209337_1001208_pt1 | contig 19925 bp, 44 predicted proteins | sample LinPmetageLP53_FD_184044 | JGI IMG/M metagenome (GOLD analysis project Ga0209337, IMG submission 184044) | Marine viral communities from the Pacific Ocean - LP-53 (SPAdes) (version 2) | ecosystem: Environmental > Aquatic > Marine > Oceanic | place: Pacific Ocean | collected 2010-02-08 | reverse complement strand
TAGCACCGAAAGCAGCCGATGCAGTTGCCATTGCGCTAATAGGGTCCATCTATGCAGCTTCCTGTTTTGGTTCTTGTGCTGATACTCCCATCCACTTAGACCATTCAGCATAGTAGTGACGCATACCCACCTCATCGTGGATTGTGCCACCTTCGTGTCGTCCATGTAAAATGTTACGTGGCTCTGTGCCTGTACGCATTGTAGTCCCCTGACCAGCAACGCCAATCAAGTCTTCGTGTAGGTTACGACCAAACGGTCCCCAGATAGAGTTGTGGTGTTCAATACGTGTGGCACGGTCTTCTGGGCTGTCACTCTTCAAGCCGTAGCCACGAAATTCAATTAGTACCTTGTTAGGGCCAAGTGGTGTTACACTGTCACTACGATAGGCACTGCCACGCAAGTTAAAGTTAAAGCCGGGGAATAAATCAACCATATACCACTGATTAGGTGGCAGGTTAGGGAATGATAACTCACCCCTGTCCTCAAAGCCTTCATACTCTTCGTAGTTCACTGTAAAGCTAGATACGTTTACGTGTCCATTGTTGAATGGTATATTCTTACGAGCAAAGTATGCATCATTAAAACCAGTCACACGATTGTGATAGTGCATAAAGTCGTGGTAAAACTCAGAGTTTGTGTCATGCCATAGCTTGTAGTTGGTATCTATGACAGCCTTGTGGTAGTGAAACACTTCTAGTGGCTCTGTGTTGATAGCATCGTCTATACAATCAAATGCACCATCAAGCCACTGTGCTAAGTCTTGGCTAGGATTACGGTCTAGTGTAGTCCACACCATACCGCCGTAGTTTACCTCTGTGTGCAGCTTGTCCCATCCAGCGTAGTCTAGTTCACTGATATGCCCAGCTACCCGTACAATGCCGGGGTTATGGTACAGATAGGCTTGTATGCCATCAACCTCATGTGCAACCAGTATGTTCTTGTGTGCAATCTGTGATGTGCGGTAACGGCCTACTTCTGGTAGTTCACTCTCGTGGCATACAGGAAACCACACTTTAGCAAATATATTTTTAATCTCTTGCTCATACAAGTCTTGGTCAGAATATATAAGAGAGTTGATGTGTTCTATGTTAGGGGTCTTAGTCCATTGTTTGTGATTGCGTGGTGGCATTAATAAAGTTTTACATCCTCTGGGTTTACATATCTGGGTACACAGTACGCAGTTACTCTATCTTTTGGGTCTATCAGATATTTGTAGTGATAGTTACCATAGCTTCTAGTAACACGAGAGGCAAAGTAATTACATTCGTTTATATCACGAAAGTACATATCTCCACTCTCTAGTTTACGTGCATCCCCAGTTCCCATGTAAACGAGAAGCAGGAATACATGTGCAGTCACGACTTATATCCACCACCAGCTTTCTTGTAAGCGGATGCCAGCATCTGGGCTTTTCTTGCCGACCACTGACCGGGACCACCACCTTTGCTACCAGATTTAATACGACTAAACTGTCTCTTTCTCATTCCGGGCTTAGTATAGTTGCCAGCTTCGTTAACTCTACTCTTGCTCTTCGGCGCACCGCCTTTCGCAAGGCTAACCTTTCTAACTGGTGTCTTTTTCGCTTTTGCTTTTGTTGTCTTCGCCATCTTCCTAATCTCGCTTCTTTATGCTGTAAAGATATGTTCATAGATGCTGCCCTTCAAATACTAGGCTGCTTCTCTACTACTCCAATAGATGATCCCGTAGTCGTGCAGTATCTCTTGTCCTTTGGTTATGTCTTGAAGTGCGTAGAACCTAATAAAGTTATCGTCCTCTTCATATACATCCCATTCTGCATTTGGAGTTTCACTGTGATTATAAACCATAGCCAGCCCCAAAGGTATACAGAATAAATCTGTTTCACCTTCATACGGTGAATAAAACATATAGTCGTGGAGAACACACTCATCGCCTATATCGTTTTCACTAGAAACCAGATAAGGACATAACTCTATAGTATCACCTACAGAATAGTCCTTATCTGCAAAAACTCCTAGACCGTGTATTTTAGATTTTTCTACGTAAGGCAATTACTTCTTCTTCTTTGCCATACCACCGCGCATCATCTTTTTCTTAGACATCTTTGCCATGCCGCCTCCAGCCATTTTACGTTTTGCCATTCCACCGCCACGCATCATCTTTTTCTTTTTAGCCATTTTAGCTTTACCCATTGCCATTTCTTAATCTCCTTCTTTCCACCACTAAGGTTTCATAAACATCATCTGGAAAATGTTCGTAGTAATTAGACTTTTCCAAATACAAAGCTGCATCATCTAGTTTAGAAAGTTTCTGCACAAAGACCATACAGTACGATAAGCTGTCATCGGTGACTCCATCATCCATAAGGAAGTCTAGTCCAGCTTCTGCTGCGTCATAGTCAGGATGAAACACCATCAGATGCAAATCAATACCTGCTATAGACATCAACTCATTCATGCCATCACACAGACCATCAAGATAATCCATGTCTGGCAAATCTTCACTAGCCCATACTACAATATCGTAGTCGTGGCTATCAAACTTGCGGATAGCTTGTAGCAGTCCGTCTATATCTGTATTAATACTGAACACTACCTTGTCATCAGCCCATGCTTTTCTAGCATAGGGGCAAGGTGGTAAACCGTTTAACTTCGCACACGGTACTTCAAGGAAGTCATTTGACCACTTACGTATGTCAGCTTCTACGGGATGCACGAGTTTTCTTTTTCTGTTGTTCGATAAACTTGCGGTATACACTAGCTGCCGCAGTCTTTCCCGCTGCTTTGGCTCGTTGTTCCATAGCAATAGCAGCTTGTGTCTTGTGAGCATGTGACCGTCCAGATGCTTTTATCTTACGCACAGATGCTTCCGCATCTTTGACCGTAGCAAACTTTAAACCCTTTATAGTTCCTTTAGGGTCTTCGTCTGTATACAAGTCACTATGCTTTTTAGACTTTGCGGGTTGGCCTTTTTTTCTTGGCACTCTTGGGTTTGCCATTGATAACTCCTTGTAAAGTCTTTGCTTGACCCGCATGTAATTTAGAGGCTTTCTTCAAACCACTAACTACTTTCTTTACTTTTGTTTTATTTTGCTTTGATAGCATCAAACATTAAAACCCATACTACGTACAGCAGATTTTCCTTTTTCGGATTTAGCTAGTGCTTTCAAACCTGTGTTTGGCAACTTATCAGTTACAGAACCACCTGCAGAATACATGTGCTTTTTACCATTGACTGTACCACCCATTGCCATCTCAGCCTTCTTCATTTTCTTCAGCTTACTCTTGGGCATTGAACCAATACCAATTGACACAACCATTACATCATCTTTATTTTTAGCCATTAGTATTTTCCTTTTTTAGATTTGGGACTAGACTTTGTACTACCACCTGCTCCACCCCATAGAGTGCGACATGCCCAGTACCGTGCCGATAGTTTATCATTAGCTGTGTCACACTTGTGCCTAGCACGAAATGATTTACGAGCTGCAGCACTATAGTTATGACCATAACCAGTAGCACCGAAGTGAATTAGTTTTATCTTGTCGCCATCCTTGGCAAGAACCATCTTCTTCTTACCTTCACGGTTTGACTTAATAGGTTTGTTATAACCGGGAAAAGTAGTGCCACGATATTCTACACTCATGTAGATAAGCCTTTACCAATATCTTCACATTTGTACATAATTTGGGAAGGAACAGGTGGCAGGAGTGAACCCATACTAGCAATCATCTCTTCGACACGAACAATACATTCCGCTTCTGTTTTATATGGACCTCTATTGTCTGTAAACTTCATACAGTCACCCTCTGTTACGAGACTGCATACCATTACTATTGCTGTCAACATCGTCTGTCCATCCTTCTGCCCTCATAGCCCACTCTACATGTTTCAATGTAAAGGAACGACCGTAATGTGCCTCTACTGCTTTACGTACGTAGAACACATCACTATGTGGTATGTGTAATTTATCTAATGTATTATTCTTGATAGCATCATAAAATGCTCCAAGTACATCATCTGTATATAGTTTTACATATTTTTTTGGCATTGTCAACTACTTTTTCTTTAAATACGAGATTTAGTCCATATGGGGTATTATATGTAGTATTAGATGTATACATTAAATGTCTTTAACATCTTTTGTTTTTCCATTTAATGTTATTTTAATTAATGTTAATCATCTAATGTTATATTATATATATGTTATACCACACAGTAAAAACACTGTCAAGCATAATCAACTAAAACCATCATGTATTTTAATAGTTGCCTATTATTTAAGCACTGTTGCACATTCCTTGTACATATTAGTTGATGAGTTACCCTTGTGGTTAACAATCAAATTCCCTGATCTGTGTATTTGTATGTATATACGTACGTATACCGGGGGTCTGCCCCCTGCCCGTACCCTTTGGGTCAACGCGATATGGCGCGAATGAGACACTTTATATCTTATACACGACACCAATTGAAATAATTGATAGGGTAATCCATAAAAACCGCCGCCTTTTCAATAGGTTAGCACCATAAAGTCAATGTATATCCTATGAATTGACGGTATACATTATGATAAAGATATGCCGAACATAAAAAGCCAATGCGAAAACATAACGGCGATGCATATAATATTAGATATACCCCATAAACTTAGTACCGACTAACATTAACCACCAACCAACAAATACATATGCTAATGATAATCATTATCAATAATCTTTTTTTATATATTATAAGTAACAAACAAATTCTGATTATTTTTATACTTGCCTTATTCTTGCCATATTCTAATTGCAGAATACAATCATCAAAACGAAGCAACCTCGGTTCGCTAACCTTTGATGGGGTAAAAGAAAGCGCATAAGAGATACGTTCAACCTTGCTAACCCATGAATAAGAATTGACTAAAGACTGAAAATATGAATAGAATAAAGAATGATAAATCAAATTGGTGCAGAAAGGTAAATCCAATGGCTAGACTAGGCAAGCGAGAACGTGCTTTGGCACGTGTAAAGCAGGCACGTATAGATCGTGTTGACCATGCTTTTACAATAGAGACTAGCACAATGCGTGCAAGGTATTGGGAAAACTATTCGGGCAAGGTATGCCAAAATATTAAAGGTAGCTTTTCCAAGCGTACGCCAAGCCATGCACTATATGATTTATGCCAAAAAGTAAAATAGGGTATTGACAGTATGCAAAGCTAGGTGATAGCCTAGTAGCAAGATAAAAAGACGGATTGGTGACTAACGTGTAAATCCAATCTTTGACCCAAAACAAATAGGGTAGTAGCTCATGACACTACAGTTATGTCAGCCGGGCTACGGTATACCCTAAATGTGATTAGGAGATAGTACGATGTATGATCGTGATATGCCAGTAATGGCAAAGCATGGTTGGTCGTCACCTGATGGGCTAGTGGATATTGTTGCATTTGTGCTTTGCACAATACAGCAACCACTACAATCAGTGGGCAACCAGCTTTCAGATGTTCGTAAACGTGGTGCAAATAGTAAGTATTTATTCAGTGCCAAGCGGAACGGCTATCAATTTATATTAGATAACAAGTTTAGCATTTATGTTGGATTGTTAGATTGTAAACAAAATGATGATGTTGTTGGTGCAGTGGAATTACTCACAACAGTGCCGTCACTTGGTATGGTGAAAGCAAGTTTTGTCGCCCAATGTTTGGGCTTTGATGTAGCTTGTTTAGATAGCCACAACCTAACTAGATTAGGCTGGGCAGCTTCGGCCACCAAACTTGACAAGAAAACCAAGCCAGAATTAAGACGCAAAAAGATACAAAAATACGTGGAATTTTGCCAGATAAAGGGTGCTGAATATTGGTGGGATACATGGTGTGACTATGTAGCTGGCAACAGTGCCAATAAAAAACTACCAACAGGTGACGCCGTTAGTGCGTACCATGTGCAAGCATTAGCAATATGAGGTGATGAAATGACTTTTGATAAATTTGTAAAAGAGTGTGATAGAATTTGCACGGCAAGGATTGGCGTTGGAATACACGATATGCCTGACTTAACGTGGCGTGACTTTCACGAGGACGGGTTATCACCAATGGATGCGATTGATTGTGCATTGGATGAATGGCAAGGGGATATGTTGTAATGGATAAGTTATTCTTTGAACGTAAAGAAAATTATGGTGAGATCAGGTTCTACCCGAAGTGTACCAAATCCCGGTTTCTTGCGGATTTATGTGGACGCAAGACATTTTATAGGTATCAGGTGCTTGACATTAGTGAAAAGCTAGGGTATGAGATAGAAATTACTAACGCAGGTCTATAGGGTTTGGGTTGGTTATAGGGTTTGGTCATAGCTCTAATAAATATGTGACAAGCGGAACATGTTCTGCGATTTTGTAAAACTTTTAATTAGGAGACTAAAAATGTTTAAGACTGTATTTACTAAGAATATATCAGGTATCATTCGCAATCATGTGGGTGTGGAAAACCTTCAGGCACGCCGTACTACTAATCGGTATGGACGCAAGGGTACTATGTTAAGCAAGCGAGTAACTAAATCATTACTTGCGGTATCACGTGTTGAGCAAGGTGGCACTGTAATCAATGGCAAAGAATATAAGGGTGGTCAATTCTGCCCACGCCAGAACATTGCGTAAATCATTTCATATTAATCCAGTTGCGAAAGCACAGGCCATATCAAGACGCAAGGCAGGTGCTTATCGTGACAGGAAAAAATATGATAGGAAAAGGGATAAGCAAGATGCCCAAAAGGATCATCACGTATCGCAAGCCAGTGAGAGTGAAAGCGATACTGACTAAACACCGTAAACCCGTGGCGGCAAAACGCAAGCAACAACGGGTGGACAAATTACAACGACAGAAAATGGGGTACTAAATTATGAATAAAGCAACAGCAAAAATATTACGCAACAAACTTAATGCAATTCTTGAGGAGCATGGTATTGAGGGTTATGAGATACACGCAGGTAATGCGTCATTCGATGACTCACAAGTTACCTTTAAAGTTGAGGTTCGTGAACAAGGTGCTGGTTCATCCGAAGAACGTGACCTAGAAACCTTTGCCAACATATCTGACCTAGACACTAACAAGATTGTCAACCAGCAAGGCAAGACGTACTCTCTTGTTGGATATAAGACTAGGGCAAGGAAAAATCCTTGGATTGTGCAAGACATGAAGTCTGGTAGCAAGTATGTCATCAATGATATGACAGCCCAGCGTTGGTTCGGAAAGGATGTTGCGTAATGGATGAAGGCTTTGAATATGACGGCATCTGGATACTTGACAGAACCCAGTCACCTTGTGGTAGGTTTGACCTAACACCGGAAGAAGCAGACAACCTGTATGGAAAGGATGATAGTGATGCGAGTTACAAAACGAATGATTAAGGTGCGTTTGGAAGCAGTCAATAGACAGCTTGAACGCATGGCAAGGTCAGATGAACAGTCAGCTAAACTTGACGTGAATTTTGTGGCGGAATATGGTGGCTACGAATTGACTGCAAGTGATGCAATCATGGCATGGCGTATGCCAGCAAGAGAAATGTTACAGCATCTTGATGGGGTGCTGACAGGATTAAACTTAGCGAGAGGTGCTTACAGATGAATGTATTATCATTGTTTGATGGTATGTCGTGCGGTCAAATTGCACTACAGAAATCAGGATTCCGGGTTGACAAATATTTTGCCAGCGAGATAGACAAGTATGCTATCAAGGTGGCAAAGGAAAACTATCCTGACATGGTGCATCTAGGTGATGTGCGTGATGTAAAGGCAGATGATTTGCCACAGATTGACCTGTTGATTGGTGGCAGTCCATGCCAAGGCTTCAGCTTTGCGGGTAAGCAGTTAAACTTTGATGACCCAAGAAGCAAATTGTTTTGGGAGTTTGTTCGACTATTAAAAGAATTGCGGCCTAAATACTTTCTCTTGGAAAATGTGCGGATGAAACAGCAGTCTATGGATGTAATCAGTGAAGCACTAGGTGTTGAACCTATGTTCATCAACAGTAGGTTAGTGTCAGCACAGAATAGGCAACGCTATTACTGGACAAACATTCCGATAGACAAGTTACCTGATGACAAGGGTATCATGCTTAAAGATATATTAGAGGATGGGCATGTAGATCGTGACAAGGCACACTGTATTGATGCCAATTATTTCAAGGGTGGCAATCTCAAGTCATACTTTGAGAAGCACAGACGACAGCTAGTGTTTAGCAAGGATGGTCTATGTCATGTAGGTGATGCTGACATTCGCGGTAATGACAATATCCGCAGGGTATATCATCCAGACGGCAAGGCTCCATGTCTTACCACAATGGGTGGTGGGCATCGTGAACCAAAGACATTGACAAGCGATACCACATGGCGCAAGCTAACACCACTTGAATGTGAGAGATTACAAACTGTACCCGAAGGTTATACAGATTATGTCAGCAATACCCAACGCTATAAAATGCTTGGCAATGGGTGGACAGTTGATGTAGTATCACATATCTTTAATGGAATGAAGGAGAACTAAACAATGCTAACACTTAACACACTACACTATGACACACCAAAGGAACACCTTGTGGAGTCACTTGGCTTGCTACCCCATTGGGTAGTTGAGTACAATTTGCTAGGTGAAAATGACATCGTGCAATATATGACAGAACGCTATGGATTTGGTAAACTGTATTGCTTTGGTGGAGAAGTATTAAAAGATGGCTCATACAAGAGTCTTTATGATGAAGATGAAGACCTACAGTATGTGGGCAAGATGAATACCAAAGATGGCACGGTATATTTTTATCCATATGCTATCACTGCCTTGCCTACTGAAGATGGTAAACATTTTATTACAAGGATGGATTAAGTTATGGAAAAGCGCAGAGTATGGAGTGAAGAAAGTAGACTAATGCTGCAAGGGTTTGAACAACTTATGTTTGAACACGATTGGATTGATACCGATGTTGTTGCATTATTAGATGATGATGATCTGAAACTAAATGAGGAGTACCCAGATAATGGATAGACAAAAATATAAACAACACATTCTTGCCTTGATTGAGGAGGTGAGACAACTGGAAGCACGTATGAAACCTACCGACACAGGACACATTGGAACTGCAATCAATGTACTCATGGGTAGGATTGAGGAAATGCTGACTGAACTTGTAAAGGATAAATAACATGAACATACATTGTATAACACATGAAGAAAGAGTACAACTTTTACAGGCACACAATGACTTAAAGAGTTTACTTAGTACAATACATGAGTGTAATGACTTGTATATTTCTGATGTAGGTAAGTTAGAAGGTCTTCAGTTTTTGTTAAAAACAACAATGAAGTTTGTACCTAAAAAAGATAGTGACGGTACTCCACTATTTTACGCTAATTATGTACTTGAAGAACTGGATGAAGGGAATCAAAATGATTAATCAAAATTATGTGAAGCGAGGCAAGATATTCTTTGAGGATGGTGAGTGGTGGTATACACGGCCTAACCAAAAGATACGCGAGAGGATCGCTGGTCATGCTAAAAAGAATATCACAAGGATGTTTGTTAATGGAATGTATATTCCTAAGTCACACCCATTGCATAAGCCGGGGCGATACAAAAGTTTAGACGACGCATGGTCACACCAACAGATTGACAGTGTGCCAGAGGGTGAGGTTTACGCCATCATCAACAAGGCGTGGCCTGATTGGGTGAAGATTGGGTGTGCAACCATTGCCGAAGATAGACTCAATGGATACCAGACATCATCACCTTTTCGGGACTATGAGATTGTATGTACGTTCCAGTCAGACAATCGGAGAAAGGCTGAGACTATCATGCACCGCACACTAGAACAGTACGCAAGTGAACGCCGCAATGAGTGGTTTAAGATTGACCTTGACAAAGTGCGGGAAATGTTTTATCACTATGATGATGCAGTAGTAAACAACTAAAAGGAGATACATTATGATGACGACAATTAACCTACCACAAACACAAGTCAACGCCATGCTAGTTGCAATGGACGCAGAGATTGAGGCGCAATTAGGTGGCAGACCTGTTGAATGGGAATCGTTCCCAGAGATTGCCGCATTACTGATGGCTTACTACACGACACGTTGTAAGTTTGAGGAGAACCAAGATGCTTAAATCATACAAACTAATCATGGACAGCAGGTATAACCCACTGTCACGCATACCAGACAACAACACCCGGCACATGGTAATGCAGGTGCTGGCATGGATGTGGTGTATTATCTTTGGTATGTCTGTCGGGTCTGTCACTGTCTTTGGTATCAGTGCCGTAGCACACGCCTTGCTGATAGCTGGTGTGTTTATTACGGCAGGTGTATTTGAAACAGCCCGACGCAAGCCTACCTATTTCGGTGGGCTAGGCAGAGGCAGAGGAGGTGAGCATGAATAGGTCTATAATTATAGGACGCAACGATGGTTGCAATGAGTGTGAAGATTTGGGCTACATCTGTGATGAGTGTGTAGATGAATGGCTTGGAGATGATGAAGGTGGTGAGCATGAGTAAGCTATGGCACAAAGTAAAAAACTACTGCCACACGCATGATGACATTGAAATGCTATTGTTATCATGTATGCTTGGCTCTCTAGGTTGGATGGCCTACCACGCTATAACGGGAATTATAGAAAGGATAATAGGATGAATAAATATACAGCAGTCTATACAGCATATGGCAGATATGATTCACTCATAGATGATCCACTTAGCAGAGTTGAATATATACAAGGTGAAACAATAGATGATGCTATCACAGGACACGCAGCACATATGAAAGCGTGGGCTATACATGATATAGTTGGAGAGGTAGTTATATTGGAAGGCCACGTAAAACAATTAGATATTGGTGCGGGTATAGGCCACACTATGAAGAACGCAGATAAGGACATAATTATTACAGGAGTAAATAATGGCTAGAAGTATAGAAAAAACATTGGTTGCTTTCACCAAGGAAGATTTGAATGAAGAAATCGAGAGATATTTAACACAGTATCATCCTTTGGGATACGACACACGTGTATCTAAAACAACATACAATCCTGATAATGACAGATATACTGCTGTCATGTCTCGTTGGGATTCTTGCGATTAGGAGAAATTAAATGGACATTATTATTGCAGTAGTTGGGATGTTAATTTTGCTGGTGTTTGGAATATGACTATCTTAAAAGAAATGGTAGCTGATTACTATTCTTCTTATGAATACAAAGACTTGCGGGATGAAACTAAAGCTGATTATAAATATTTAATTGGTCAAGTTTTAGACACTAGGGTGGAGGGACAGTACCTCCGTCAAGTTGATGTCAAAAAACTGACTACTAAAATATGTAAACTTGCGTACAACATATGGTGTGACAGAGGCATACACTTTGCCAACAAGACAATGGCAATCGCTAGAGTCCTGTACAATCATGGTTTGCGCATGGAGATAGTAGGTAGCAATCCATTCAATGCTGTACGTAGGCGTAAGCCGCAGGTTCGTTCTACACTTTGGTCAAAGGATGATGTAGTCAAGCTACTAGACTTTGCTTACAGTGAGTTTGAAACACGCAACCTTGGGTTGATTGCACAGATGGCATATGAATGGTGTCAGCGTGTTGGTGATATGCGCCTACTTAAATGGGACAGCGTAGATTTTGAACACAAGCGTGTACATATTTTGCAGTCAAAGCGTAGGGCAGAGGTGTACTTGCCTGTTTCTGATGAATTGTTGGAGATGCTTGAACAGCAACATGCAGACTTTGGATTTCAAGATTACATTGCCCCACGCCCCAATGCTATTGGTGGTAAGTATGAACCTTATACTAAGTACAAGATGTCAAAACATGCACGTACACTAATTCGCAGTGCTGGTTTACCTGATACACTCCGACTATCGGACTTGCGGCGAACTGGTACAACAGAAATGGTACAAGCTGGTGTAGGAATAGGACAGATTATGTCGGTTACAGGACATGCTAACCCACAGTCAGTCAAACCATACATAAAAAATACCTATGACGCAGCAAATTATGCCTTGACAAAAAGAACATCACATGGTAAAAGCACATCAGATGCCAAACAAGAAAAGGATTATATATAATGTATAATAATATATATGATACAGTAAATAACCTAACAGTATATGTAGGTGAGTCAGTTAGAATTAACTGTCCATCCTGTAAAGGATACAAAACTTTTACCGTATCTAATATTGGTGGGAACATTGTGTGGAATTGTTACAAGGCATCTTGTGCTGTCAGTGGTGGCAAGCGTATAGGTATGACACCTGATGATATAAAGAATATGAAAGCTAAACAAGTACAAAAAGAAATAGAGTTTGAATTACCAAAGTTTATCGTGAAGCGTAGTAACCTGCACATGAATAGGTGGTGTGCGAGATGGGATTTGGATGTAGATAAATTAGGTTTGCATTACGATGTAAAGGAAGACAGAGTTGTATTTCCTGTCGTACATGATAACAAGATTGTTGACGCTACTGGTCGGGCGTTGACAAAGCGACTCCCCAAATGGCGAAGGTATGGGTCTTCTAGTCTCCCCTATACCAGTGGTCAGGGTGATGTCGCCGTAGTTGTTGAGGACTGTGTGAGTGCAGCCGTAGTTGGTGGTGAGAAATTTGTCGGGGTCGCACTACTAGGTACTACTTTGCTTGAAGAACATAAGCAATATCTCACACGGTTCTCATCAGCTATCGTTGCACTAGACCCTGACGTATTACCAAAGACTATAGCAATGGCTAGAGAATTAAGGAGTCACGTATCAAAGGTAAAGGTGTTGCGCCTTGAAAAAGACTTGAAGTATGGCAACCCGACAGACATAGAAAAACTAAAACAGCTAGGAGCAACATAATGGAACTCATGGAACTATCACTTGTACGAAGTCTGATGAACAAAGACTTCTACGAAAACAATCGGGGTGCTAGATGCCCTGACAAATTGTTCAGCGCAGATGTGCGTAAGATTAAAAAAGCAGTTGATATTGCAATGGATAGGTATGATAGGACAGTCACCCCAGAAGAAGTACAAGCCTTGTTTATATCAAGTAACCCATCCATCACACCAGCACAACGTGAGTCATACAATGGTTTGTTTAAGACTATCCATCGCGCTGACCCACTAGGTAGTGACGTAGCAGGAGAGGTACTTTCCCGCCTGTTTCAGCAGGTTGTAGGGGCAGAGATTGCAGAGTTGGGGTTCGACTATGTAAATGGTGACAAGTCCAGCCTAGAGCCTTTACAACAGCTACTTGAAAAGTATGGTGAGGACTTTACGCCCAAGCTAAAGATTGAGTGGGATGATATATCCATTGATACTATTATCTCCAAGAATGATTTGGAAGCAAGATGGACATTTAATATCCCAACTCTTGTGCGCAAGGTCGAGGGTGTAAATGATGGACACTTGATTGAGGTAGGTGCTAGACCCAATACAGGTAAGACATCATTTCATGCCAGCTTGATTGCAGGGCCGGGCGGGTTTGCCCAGCAAGGTGCTAACTGTATTGTATTGTGTAATGAAGAAAGCTACCATCGTGTGGCCGCACGTTATCTTACAGCAGCAACAGGTCTTACAATGTGGGATGTAAAGAATGACCCGTCCACTGCAAGGGATTTATATCGTCCCGTGTATGATAAGATTCGTATCAAGGATTCTACGGGCAGGGACATGGCTTGGGTAGAGAGTGTTTGTAAATCATACAAGCCTGATATTGTTGTGCTTGATATGGGTGATAAGTTTGCTACGATGTCAGGGTATTCACGCCCGGACGAAGCACTAAAGGCTAACGCCATCTATGCTAGGATGATTGCCAAGCAGTATGGTTGTGCTGTATTCTATATGTCCCAACTAAGTGCAGAGGCAGAAGGCAAGACGATATTGAATCAGAGTATGATGGAAGGTTCACGAACTGGTAAGGCCGCAGAAGCAGACCTTATGATCCTGATTGCAAAGAATCCTGTAGTAGAAGGTGGCAAGGATGAAGAGGATGCACAACGTCACATTAACGTAGTAAAAAACAAATTGTCTGGTTGGCACGGTCGCATTGGCTGTAATCTCAACTATACAATAGGAAGATATGAGGTGTAAACATGGTGAAATATGTATTGGCTACCGACTACGATGAAGAATGCTTTGACTGTGATGGGATAGGTGACTATGTACGTACATCTACTAACTACATAGAAATGAATACAAAGAAAGAAGTATTTGCCTATCTCAAGAAGAATATTTATTACGAGGACAGAAAGACTAAACCTAAACTTAACAGTATTAAAAAATACTGTAAGACATTTGGGTTTCGCTTATACAAACGAGAGGTATAGATATGAAGTTAACACTTGATGTAGAGAATACTGTTACACAACGTGATGGCAAGATGCACCTTGATCCATTTGAACCAAACAATAGTTTGGTAATGGTTGGTATGCTTACTGACCAAGGGGTGGAAAGAGTTGTAACTATTGACCACAGTGAGGTAGATGCAGATGATGGTGGACATGTACTGATACAAGAGTTTTTAGATGCTACCACCGTTCTTATCTGTCACAATGCGGCATATGATTTGCTATGGTTGTGGGAGTCAGGCTTTACCTATGATGGTCCTGTGTTTGACACTATGCTGGCAGAGTATGTGCTACAGCGTGGTATCAAAGAACCTCTATCTCTTGAAGCATGTGCTGAACGCTACACATTAGACACACAAAAACAAGACACACTTAAAGAATACTTTAAGAAGGGATATAATGTAAGAGATATTCCACACGATGAACTATGTGAGTATCTTGTTGCTGATCTACATGCCACCCAACAGTTGGCAAACAAACTAATTCTAAGGCTGAACAGTGTAGATGATGCTGGCTTGCGTGGCACAGTTGACCTGACTAATCAGGTTGCAGTATGTCTCGCACGTATATACCAACGTGGGTTTGCTGTTGACTTAGGTAAGCTAGACGAGGTGCGTCAAGAATTTGAAGAAGAGAAGCGTCAACTTATTGACAACCTACAAGAGCATGTTCGTGAGATCATGGGTGATACACCTATTAATCTCAACAGTCCAGAACAATTGTCTTGGGTTATCTACAGCCGTAAGGTAAAGGATAAGAATGTGTGGTCAAATTCTATTGAGCCATACATGAAAGACTCACGTTTCAAAGACTTGATACGAACACAAACAGAACGCATATACAAAACTTATGCAGAGCAATGTCCCGATTGTCATGGTACTGGATACATTCGTAAGATAAAGAAAGATGGCACACCATTTTCCAAACCTAATAAATGTGTCACTTGTGCATCCAGTGGTTATCTGTACAAACCTACGGACAAGGTAGCTGGTCTAAAGTTTATGCCACCTAGTGCTAAGTGGGCTAGTGCAAATGGATTTAGTACAAGCAAAGGCAACCTTGAAATATTAGAGAGGGCAGCACATGGTAAGGGCATGACGGACGCAGTATCGTTTCTGTCTAAGGTTCGCAGACTATCTGCTGTTGATACATACTTATCATCTTTTGTTGAGGGTATACATACACACACTAAACAAGATGGCAAGTTGCATGTCAGACTTTTGCAACATAGGACAGCCACAGGTCGCCTATCAGGTGCAGACCCTAACATGCAGAACATGCCACGTGGTGGTACGTTTCCTGTTAAGAAGGTATTTGTATCTCGTTGGCCTGATGGTAAAGTATTGGAAGCAGACTTTGCCCAGCTAGAGTTTAGGGCGGCTGCATACTTATCACAAGATGGAGTAGCAATTGAAGAAGTATCTACTGGATTTGATGTACACGCATATACCGCTAAAGTTATTAGTGATGCTGGTCAGTCTACGAGCCGACAGGATGCAAAAGCGCATACGTTTGCTCCACTCTATGGCGCAACAGGATTCGGACGCACACCTGCAGAAGCAGAATACTACAAACACTTTACAAAAAAATACCAAGGAATCGCAGATTGGCATACCAGATTGGCTAAAGAGGCTCTAACAACGGAGATGATTACAACACCATCTGGTCGTCAGTTTAAGTTTGATGGGGTGAAGCGTTTGGAAAATGGTAAGATAACAAACTTCACGCAGATTAAAAACTATCCCGTGCAATCTTTTGCTACAGCAGACATCGTGCCTATCGCTTTGTTACATATTGATAAACTACTGAGAGGTATGCAATCTTGTGTAGTTAATAGTGTGCATGATAGTATCGTGGTAGATGTACATCCTAATGAAGAACTACAGGTGATTGACATTATTAAAAAAACTAATGATGATCTTCCCGGTTTAATTACAATGCGTTGGGGAATAGTGTTTAATGTACCACTTGAACTTGAAGCAAAAATAGGTGAGAATTGGCTTGACACAAAGGACGTAGTGTGATAGAACTACAATTCTAATTTTTAAAAAGGAGTAAATAAGAATGAGTGAACTAGCAGTAATTGAGGATAACAACTATGTAGCTATGGCTCAAGTAATGGGCATGGCATACGATGCAGGTGATACAAAGAATAAAAGTACGCTTGCCCGTATCAAGTTGCAAAAGAAAGCAATCAAAGGTAAAGCAGAAGTTAATGGCAAGACTGTCACAGTCGATGTTGTAACTGCTGGTTCTTTTATGATTGAGAAAGAAGGCAAGGATGTGTATGCAGAATCTATTAAGATGCGTATCCACGTGCAACGATTTATGTATCAGAAGTATGACAATGCAGTAAACAACTATGTAAAAACTGTGATGTCACCAGACTTGAAAGTGGACTTGAAGGATAACTACGGCACGTTTAACTGTGGCAAACCTTCTGGATATATTCAAGACTTCTCTGCTTTGCCTGACGCTATGAAAGAACTTATACGATCTATTAAGCGTACTAGAGTTATTCTTGGCACGGTTACATTTGTAGATGCTACAGATGATAAGGGTAATCCAGTAGAGGTTATTGATATGCCTTTTGTTTGGGAAGTCGATAACAAAGAAGGATTCAAAAACTTTGCAGAAGCTACTGCAAAACTTGCCCAGCATCGTAGGCTGTCTGTGTATCATAATATTAATGTTACTACAGAAGAACGTGAAGCAGTAGGAAACACATATTATGTTCCTGTCTGTGAAGCTGATCTTGATAATACGTTTGAAGTATCAAAAGAAGATCAAGCCTTCTTCAAAGACTTTATGGCTTGGATAGAAAGCCACAATCGTTGGGTTCTATCTGAATGGGATCAGAAGCAAGTTGAAGCAGCAACTGATGAAGAAAAAGAAATGGCAGAATCTTTCGTTGACATTGATGTTGAAGAGGTAGAATAGTATGAATCATCCAGCAGAACTGGCGTTGCATGTATACATGGATAACGCAACTAAAGGCAAGTCAACCATGTCGGAAGACACTGCCCAACAAATTGCCGAAGATGTTCGTCAAGCCGTGTTGCGTCAGTTCAATGGTTCGGGGCGAGGAGATTTTAGATTGCGCATGTCTAATATTGGTAGGCCAACCTGCCAGTTATGGTTTGAAAAAAACAAGCCAGAGACAGCCCTTCCTCGCCCAACTACATTCGTAATGAATATGATGCTTGGTGATATTGTTGAAGCAGTATTCAAAGGACTATTAACAGAAGCGGGAGTTGAGTATGGTGATTCGGAAAGTGTATCACTCAATCTTGGAGAACATACAATTAACGGAACATATGATCTTACTATTGATGGGGCTGTTGATGATGTCAAGTCAGCATCTGATTGGTCTTACCGTAACAAATTTGAATCGTTTGAAACACTTCGTGATGGAGATGCTTTCGGTTACGTTGGACAACTTGTTGGCTATGCTAAAGCTACTGGCCTAAAGCCGGGTGGTTGGTGGGTAGTCAATAAGGCAAATGGTAGTTTTAAATATGTCCCCACTACAGGCATAGATGAAGACAGAGAACTGCTAAAGATTATGAAAACAGTTAAGACTGTGGACACAAATAAATTTAAGCGTTGCTTTGAACCTATCGAAGAAACATTTAGAAGCAAGCCTACAGGGAACAAAGTCTTGTGTAAAGAATGTTCTTTCTGTGACTATAGAAAAGCATGTTGGCCTAACTTAAAAGAATTGCCAGCCGTGAAGTCACAAGCCAAGCAACCTAAGATGGTTTCATATATTGAACTAGCACCTGAGTATGCTAATGCATAATGCCAAACGGTTTAGGGCAGCACGTAAGTTAGGATTTCGTAGTGGTCTTGAGCATAAGATTTCAGAATACTTAATTAATTTAAAGGTAAAGTTTGAGTATGAGCCTTTAAAGATTGAGTGGGAAGACCTTGCTTATAGAACCTACACTCCTGACTTTGTGCTTGCAAATGGTATCATAATTGAAACAAAAGGTATGTTCACTGCTGCTGATAGGCGAAAGCATCTTGCCATTCAAAGACAGCATCCTAACTTAGATATTCGTTTTGTCTTTGAAAACAGTCGTAGAAAATTACGCAAAGGTGCAAAGTCTAGTTACGGTGAGTGGTGTATAAAATATGGTTTTATATATTATGACAGAATTATACCAGAAGATTGGTTAAAGGAAAAGGGTAAGAACAAACATCCAAAATTTGTAAAATTCAGAGGGGCAAAAGTAAAAAGGAGTAAACGATGACAGAAGAAAAGATATCGGATGATGATTTTATAGTTCGTGTAAGACCTGTCAAAACAGATGATGGTATATATACAGGCGAAGCAAATTTTTCTGTCATTAGTAGTCAAGACAGTGAAGTTCCTAATGACTTATATAAAGACATTGATTACATCGTTAGATGTATGTTGTCTACTGTACCACTAATGGAACAGGATGAAGAGTTTCGTGATTTTGTAAATCACTACGTTAAAAATAATTTTAAATATGAGTTTGATGAAACAGAAGATAGACCTTTAATACAAGATATAGATGGCAATGTTATTACAATTAACTTTAACACGGATACGGAGGGCAGTGCATGAGACATGAAGCATACATGAAACAAATGATGGAAGATGAAGATGAACAAGCTGGCAAGGAAGCCTATGGTGATGTGGACATGGTGAATAATCCTTCACACTACAATCAATCAGGTATAGAATGTATCTCTGCAATACAAGCTGCCCTTGGTTCTAATTTTAAATACTATTTGCAGGGTAATATTATAAAATACTTGTGGCGTTTTGACTATAAAGGTAAGCCATGTGAGGATTTAAAGAAAGCACAATGGTATCTTAATACTTTACTAGAAGATGTGGTGGCTAGTGATGAGGGTTAAAATGTATATTACGCTAGACATTGATACCGAAGAGTATCCAATACCAGCAGACGAGAATGTAGGACAAGACATACAAGATAGTTTAGAAGAATATTTCTACGATGTTGAAGGGGTAGAAATAAAAAACATGAAAGCAATAATGGAGTGACAGATATGAACAATTACCTACCAACAGATTACCAAAACTTTATCGCGCTATCACGGTATGCACGATGGAAAGAAGATGAACAACGCCGTGAGACATGGGGTGAGACAGTAGAACGATACTTTGATTACATGAAGAATCACCTGTACTCTACCTGCAGTTATGTATTGGATGATGGCCTACGCAGTGAACTAGAGCAAGCGGTACTGAACCAAGACATCATGCCTAGCATGAGAGCCTTGATGACATCTGGACCTGCACTAGACCGTTGCCACGTAGGGGCATACAACTGTTCATATGTCCCTGTGGATAGCCCTAGAGCATTTGATGAGACTATGTACATCTTAATGTGTGGCACAGGTGTAGGCTTCTCTGTGGAGAGACACAACATAGAGAAGATGCCTACAGTTAATGAAGACATGCACCTTACAGATACAGTAATCAAGGTGGGTGATAGCAGACCCGGATGGGCTAAGTCACTACGTGAATTGATTGCTATGCTGTATGCTGGTCAAGTACCTAAGTGGGACGTGTCACAAGTACGTG
>Ga0209337_1001207_pt1 | contig 19988 bp, 2 predicted proteins | sample LinPmetageLP53_FD_184044 | JGI IMG/M metagenome (GOLD analysis project Ga0209337, IMG submission 184044) | Marine viral communities from the Pacific Ocean - LP-53 (SPAdes) (version 2) | ecosystem: Environmental > Aquatic > Marine > Oceanic | place: Pacific Ocean | collected 2010-02-08 | reverse complement strand
CTGTAATAACTTCATTTAAGTTATTTATAATTTCAAAGAACCAATCCGCAAGTTGTTTAATTTTATTTAAAAATGTTTGCGTTGGAGTACTTTCATATTCTTTTTTAAAGTGTCTGGATAATGCTTGTGTAACAATTTCCATTTCTAATTCTTCTGCTGTTACTCTTCTATCTGAGTTATATGCATCAGTAATTTGTTGAGTCATTTCAGGAAAGTTTTTTTTAGCTTCAGCTAACAAACCTTCAAATAAACTAATATTGTCTACTTTAACTGCATCTATAAATGGATGTAACATTTCTTCTATTGCAGTCTCATCTGTGACTCTACCTTTTATTAAATATGCGGTACCTGCTGAATAAAAAGAGTTTATTTTGTCAAAAGGAACTTTGGCTTTTTGCCATTTTGGTATTGCTTCATACTTTTCCTTAGCTTCTTTTATTGAAAGTAATTCAATATTTAGTCCAGGAAACATTCTTAATAAGTGTGAGGCCACTTTTCTAGATCTTGGCTTATCCCATGACCTAGATGATTCTAACATATCTTTAGTAGTAAATAAGTTTGGTTTTATTTTTACCGCAAAAGTTTTTTTTGTTTTATCTAACTCAATAGACTCAGCAGATAGATTGTTTATATCCAGATAGTTATATAATCTTTTAACATTACCATTAATAAGTGTTTCGCTAGGTTGTAATGTATCCTTATCAGTATTGTTTATATAATAAGTACCTTGAAAACTATGTATAATATTAAGTCTTCTTAAATTATTAAGGAGAGCCTGACTAAAATTATTTTGTTTTAAATTATAAGCTGCTTTTCTTTTTGCTATAAGCTCATTAGCTTCAACAACTGTAGGTGTAGCATCTGTTTTAGTAAATTCTTGATAGCTGTTAATAATATTATTTGTAATAATATCAGTACCAAAAACTTCTTTTAGTGCTTTATACTCTACAGTATTTTTATTGTGACATACACTCATAACTTATAAATTACATTTTTTAATTTCCTCAATCATCTGTTCCTCAGCAGTTAAGCCATCTTTGGCAACCCATCTTGTATTTGGATTGTTATTTAACAAATCTACTAAATCTTCAAGACTATTAATGTTGTTATCTTCTAAATTCTTTTTCATCTCAGATACTTCAAGAACTCTAAATGGAGCATTAATAGTATTGTTATAGAACTCTGTAAGTTGAGGATATGCATCTTTTAATTCTGCAGTAAAGTTTAGTTGATATTGTTGTTTTCCTGGTGATAATTCTGGTAAGTTATCTACTGCTGAAATAACCCCTTTGTTTTCTTCATCAATATTTTCTTCTACTCTATTTATTACCTCACTAGTTTGTTGTGCTGGTGTTACATCTAATGCTTTAGCTAGTTCTTCTGTACTTCCTATGTTTATAGCTTTAGATGTTTCATCAACTTTAAAATCAATATTATCTTGTGTGGCAATAATAATAGCTGAATCCATATTTAAAGCTTTAGATTGAGGACTAGTCGCATCATCACTTAATATATTTTTAATTTCTTCAGTATCTATTCCTTTATTATCTACACCTGCAAATTCTTGATTTGTTATACCTAGCTCTACTTTATTTTTAATATTTAATCTTACTTCTGCATATGTGTTTCTAGGACCAAACATAAAACCTATACCATTCTGATAATTAGAACCCATAGTTTCAACCTTATCATATATATAAGTGATTTTATTTAATTCTGAGGAAGATTCACCTTTAGAATCTAGTGGTCGTATTTTGTAAGTAAGATAATTATTACTAAGACCATCCGTTTTAATAACTCTTATGTATTTAGGTTGATCTTTATATTTAAATGTTTGCCCATTGGGATTAATGCTGGTAAAAACTGAATTATCATTGCTTGTACTACCCTTCAAACCTCTAACCTCTTTAGTTAAAACATCTTCAGTGACTTGAAATAATTTAGGTCCTATAACATTAGATGTTAAGTAACCTTCTTCAAATTCAGAATAAAGTTCTTCTTTTGTTTTACCAAATACAGACTCATATCCACGGTCATTTAAAAGAACTGTTTTAACATTGTTTATATGTTCTAAATAATTATCAATAACAAATGGAGATATAGCATCTAATAATGTTCCAGCTTTTATTTGTAGGCCATCTTTAACCATTAAATAATTTACTATATTCATTGCATCTGCTTGAGTTAAAGGATTTCCATATAACCTAGCAAATGAAGTTTGTACGTCTATTTTTTGTAATTTATTTAATTTTCTCCAAGTATTTGTTTGTAATAAATTTAAACCTGTATTATTAAATTCATTATCAATACTAAGTTCAGTAAAGAAACTAGACAAAAAGAAATTATCTGATGTAACGTCCTTTAATCTTTTTACTACATCTAATATGCTATATCCATCATTAGGATATATAAGATCATTACTTAGTGCACCTGAACTTACAGAATTATTATTTATATTATTATGTTGATATCCTTTAATAGTAAAATAAGAAAGCATATCTCTTTTAATATTACTTATAACCTTACTGTCAAATGATCTATCTTTATTATTAAGACTTAAAGATAACTTATCATAAAAGTTATTAAACACTTTAGTACCAGTAATAAAAGTTACAGGAATTAAATCATCAGCTATCTTATTAAATATATCTATACTTGATGAAACCCAACTGTTTTCTAAAATTTTTGTAATATCTAACAAAGATTTTATATCTCTTTGACCAGTCCTTGCACCAATATCTTCAAGTTCTTTAATTCTATCTTGTATGTCAGATAAATTTTTACCTATACCATTACCACTTATTCCTGTAATGGATCTCATCTTACCTGTAAATGAACTAATAGTATTAACTTTAAATACTTGACTAAGTATATCTACTTTTTCATCATTTGTTAATTCATTAGTATTTTCTATAGCATTTTTCAACAAATCTTCTGAAATATTATTGTTAGAAACTTTAATTTTAAAAGCTTTTTCTTTCTTTGGATTTTGTATCTCAGCTATTTTATCTTCAATTAATTTAGCAAACCCTGGTTCAAACTTAGTTTTTCTATTTGCTGCTTCTTCAAAAATATCTCTAACTATTTTGGTATTTAATAATGCTACAGCGTGATCAAGAGGTACACCTAAAGCAACCATGTTAGTTGCTAAGCCTACAGCTTGTGGGTGCATTCCTAGTTTTGATACATAATTTTCTTTTGAATTATCTGTAAGCATAGTAATAAGAGCAGAAATAATATCTTGTTTTCTACGCCCATTAACTTTATCTACTAAGGTATTATAACCTTTATATGTTTGACCTACTAGATTTAAAAAATATTCATCTGGTAAGCTTACTTCATATTCAGTTAGCAAACTTAAATATAAATTTGGTGATACAGCTTTTCCAATTGCAGCACCTTTATTATTTATAAATGATTTTGTTTTCCCTTCTAAATCATCTACATCAATATTTTCTGAACTAACCGATTCTGTATATACAGGTGCTATTCTTTGCATATACTCATATGCATTTTTAATAGCATCCAATGATGCAGGTTGAAAGGATATATCTTGTACACCTTCATTACCCATTAAAGCATATCTATAATCAAGAATTTTATTATTATATGGCGCTTCATATGGCTCACCATATTCTTTAACATATTTAATATATTCGTCTTTAGATTTAGGTAAACCTAATCTACTCAAAGCTTTTACTGAATCATCTGATAAAGTTGCAAATTGTTTTCTTTCAGCTTCAGTATATGAATCTTCTATTTTAGAACCTTGTAAATCCCATGATTTAATTGCTTGAGAATAAACATCATCTGTATTTATATTTCTATTTACATATTCAACATAATCATTATACTCTCTGCCTTTTGTTTGACCATATTCATAGAACTTACCTTCTTGCTCATACCACTGTTTAATTTGAGTATACATCTTATCAATATCAAAATCTGCTCCTGAGACTTCTACTAATTCAGCAGGAAACATTCCTGAAGAACCATAAAATACAGGCATAAAATCTACAAGTTTAATATTTATTGATGAATGGTTATCTTGAGATGGTATACGGACACCAAACATTTTTGCTATAGCTGGTGGGATAGAGACTCCTGTTTTTTCAATTAAATCATAAACCTCTTTAAAGTGTGAAGGTAATACTGTTTCGCTATATGTTTGTCCTGTAGGTTGACCTTGTAAGTCAAACTCTGTTAAACCCATACGCAATCTATCAATTACAACAATAGGTTTATCTAATTGAATAACACCTGTTTTTTTATCTACAATACCTTTACCAGTATTTAATCCATCTAGAGAAATAGATGTATCCTCACCTTTATAGTTTGCTTCTCTAATAACCTCAGATCTATAAGGAGTTACCTTATTGTCTTTATCTACCTGAATGCTATAAACCTTTCTATAAATATTATTACCAAAGTCTGATACTAATGCTATACCGTGTCCAGGAATTTTTTCTTGGAATACTCCTTTATTAAAATAACTTAAGAATAGTTGTTCGGCTTTAGCTATTGCTACAGGGTTATTTAATTCATATTTAGGTTCACCCGTTTCTGGATCAATAGAAAAGAACTCTAATAAATTACTACTTGACTGACTTGCTTTTAATGAATTTGTAGCATATTGTAAGAATGATGAAAGGTTAGGTGTGAGTTTATTTCTACCTCTACTAACATTGAATTCAGACATTAAACCTTCAAAAGTAAATATTAAATTCCTTTTATTTTTAAACTTAAGAACAATTCTTCTTTTTAATGCTGTGTTGTAATCTTGTTTAATTCTACCAACATCCATTACATTACCTGAAGCATCTAATAAACCTGGAACTTTTACAGAATCTTTTTGTTCTGAAGTTACTATTGCCTTAATCTGACTAAGCTCAGTTATTTGATTTTTATTAGATGGATTAATTACTTGTAAACCAAAGTCTCTTGCGTTTATTATATTTGATGGGGCATCAATGTTTTCAGATAAATCTTTTACATTCTTCTTAAGCATTTTAAATGCACTCTGAGGTCCTGCAATAGAAACAGTATTATTATCAGCTTCTAATTTTTCAAGATCCATTCTTAATTTGTGTAAACTAGGTCTTAATGGATTTGCTTTCCATTGAATCTTTTCAACACCATTAACAATTAATCTGTCACCAGTATCAACAGATGTCCAAGCAGGAGTAAGAACAAACGCAGACATCTTTAAAAAACTTTCTCCATCAAAGTGAACAAACTTTTTAGAATTTAACATGCCGTTTTGATTAACTAATCCAGATACTTTTTTTCCATCTTTTACACCACCAAAAATATCCACACCATCAATAAGTTGCCCGCTTTCTATTTTAGTAATAATATCTGCTTGACTTTGTGTTAATTTACCAAGACCAAACCAAAAATGTCTAAAGGCTTTAGTTGTAATATATAGTTGACCATCAGCTCTGTCAATTGTTTTACCTGTAAATGAAGAAGGTAGCTGTGTATTTTCTTCATTAAATGTAACAACGTTAATGTTTTCCGTAGGGTGCATCACACCTTTTGAAGGATCACTTAATGGACTGTATACATTATCAAATGCAGCATTTTGACCTTTAGCTCTTTTAATTTTCTTTATTGCATTTTCTAAAATTCTACTTTGATCACCAAGTAGTATTTCATTAATTGATTTAGTATTTATATAATCATTAAAAAATAATTGTTTAAGATTATAATTTTTATCATTTCTTAAATTTAATGCTTCTGCTGATATAATGGAATTTGTTCTATTATCTCCTTTTTTATTACCTACTATACCTTCAGTTATATCTTTAGTAATTTGATCACCAATTTCTAAGCTATCAATTAAAGATTCAAATCTTGTAAACTTATTTTCAAGAAGATCATTTAAAAGATTATCAAATTTCTTTTTTGTATAATTAGCATCAGATAAAGCTTTAGAAAAAGAACTTGGGTTAGCGGATAATGCAGAAGCCTCAAGCTTGCTTTTAATGTCACTACTAAGAATAAATTCAGAGTTAATCATTTGATTACCTCTCATCTCGTTTGTATTATAACCCTCTATTTCATCTATTGTTCTTTCTTCACCTTGTTCTCTAACTATTCTATTGTATTCATTTTCTACAAAATCATACATTATATCTAAAACCTCTTGAGTAATTTGTACTTTATTATTTTTAAACTCAACAGCTTTAATAACAGGTAATGATTTTAAGTCTGCTGTATTAGCTGATTCAAGAACTCTAATTAGAACAGGAGAGGTAGCTACTCTCTTTTCTTTTCCTGAAATTTCTTCTATAGTTATTTCACTTTTTAATTTACTATTCTTTGTATTAAAATCTAAAGTATAGTTATTAATCATATTTAATAGAAACTGCTTAGCAGTGTAGCTACCATACTCAGTTGTATTTAATACTCCATCTATATAAGAATCAAAATCTACATCTCTGTCTAATGTTTCTACCACTTTAGTTCCTGATACTCTTTTAATATTATGTAAGCGTTGATTAGTCATCTCAATAAAAGCTTCATTATTTAATAAATAATTACTTCTTAAATAAGGTTCTAACATTAATCTATCAATTTCACTTAAGTCATTTAATGCAGCTATTCTTTTTAAATGAAATGTAGGTTTCTGATGAGCATTAACCATATCTCCATTTATATTAGTAAACACAGATAGCCCAATTGATTCGTCAAAGATTGCATTATTTATAGCCATCTTTTTTAATCTTGATCTAGCACCAGCTTTTTCAGAAAATAAATCATTATTATTTTTAATAATTTGTGAAATGAAATAAGAATCACTAGCTGTTACAGCTTTTGCTTCTTTATTAAAGTTCATTAACAATAGTTGATTATCTTTAACTAAGCTTTTATCTTTAGAAGATACAATACTAAACTGTATATATAAAGGACTTAGTTTAATACCTGTTTTATCAAATAAGTTTTCTGCATATTTTTCTGATAAAGACTTTAATTCAGCATCTTCTAATACTCTAGAGGAATCACTTAGTATACTAGTTAAGTTTTCTAAGCTTTTAACAGCTTCATCTCTTTGCTTAGGTTTAAGCTTCCACATCTGTTCTAATGATATATATGCTTGAGCCCACATATCAGTTTGTGTATTTACATCATCTCTTTCAGCTGCTGAATAAGTAATAACATTATCTTTAGTATCTTTTTGTTGAAACAACCATTCAACTTTAAAGTTTGTAAATGCTTTAGTTATTTGATTAAATAAAGTAGGATCTTTTGGGTTTTGTGGAATAGTAACTTCACTAATATTTTCACCAAAAGGTATACCTATATCATTAAACATTCTTTCAACTACAATTTTTGTATTTGAATTAGATAAAGAAAATAAATACATAGACTGTAATATCTGTAATGGATCTTCTAAATTCTTAACTGATTTCAAAAGTCCATTGTATGTACTAAAAACATCTATTGGCACAACAAGCTTTCTGTTTGGTGAAAGAAATTCATTCCCAAAAATATCTGTTTCCTCTTTAGTAATTGTAGATAAATAACTTCTAACCCATGTAGGTAGTGAACTAAAACCTCCACTCATATAAGCTTCTTTACCGTACTGAGTAACATTCCTTAGACCATCTTGATTTTCATATTGTTCATTATTTTCTTCTTGTATTTCTGCTTGTAAAGCAACAATGTCTAATATGTCAAACACTGCTTTATAAATAGGAGATTCACTTACTTTTTCAAAAGTATTTGAATATGCTAAACCACTAAAAAGTTCTTGAAGTTTTTTAAATAAAAGACCATCTGACTCAACAATAGGATTAGTAAATTTATTATTGATTGGATTTTCAGGATTATACAACCACTCAAAATCTAACATCAAATCTTCCATTATTTCATCCTTAGTAGAATTAGAATTTCTTTTTTCTATAATGTACATTTGACCCATTGTTCTAACTAAGTTATTAGCAATAGAACCATCTAAATATAATTTACCTTTTCTACCATTAACAGTTTGTATTTCATAAGGAACTAATGCATTTGCAATTGTAACCCCTGATAATATATCGTTTATAGCACTATTGTATATAGTAAAGTCATTAGTAATTACTCCTGCTTGGGAGTATTTTCCTGAATCAATGTTTTCAAATAGAGTACGTAACTCATTTTTAGAGTATGAATTAAATACAGATTTAATCCAGTCTAAAACTTTAGTAAAAAAAGATTTAACTACACTATCTGTTTTAGTATTTTTAGGACCTGTTTTGAATAATTCAAATTGATCAGCTAAATACTCTTCATAGTATTCTTTTTCTAACTGTTCTTTATTCATTTCAGAATATGTGTCAGCAGAATTTTGAAATCTTTGTAACTCTTTTTCAAAACTTAAACCTTGTCTTCTAAGCTCTGCTCTTTTTTCTTTCTTGGCAATTCGTAATAATTTTTTTTGTTCTTCTGATGATAACAACATTCTAAATACACCATGAAATGCTTCATGATATCTAAACGCATTAGTAGCACCAGTATATATAGTACCTCTTGCACTTACTCCAGCTGCAATACCACTTAAGTCTAATGCAAATGCACCAACTCTTACACCGCCTGCTTTTAAATTATTTCCAAGTTGGTTAATATCACCTATTGATATAAATTCTGGTAAATTAGCAGCTGCCCAATCTAAAAAAATATTAATGTCTTCTACATCATTAGATAATAAACCCGCTGGTAAAATTTTATTTCCAGGTTTAGCTAACTTTTCTATTTGTTTTTTTAATTTTTGATATACATCATTAGTCTTCAATGCTTTAGATAAACCTCTAGGACCAACTTCTTTTTTAACTTCAACTTCTATTTCCTTCATTCTAGCATTAAGCTGATCAATAGGAGATTGAGCTAATTGAGTTAAATCTACATTTTCTTTTTGTTCACTACTTAAAGTTGCATTTAAGTATTCTTCCACTCTAGGGGCTATAGAAGGCTCTTGCCTTACAGCTTGTTCTCTAGGAGTAAGTTTTTGACCACTCATTATTTTTTCAGCAATAGCATTAATAACTTCAACAGTTAATACTGCTGGGTTATTCGTAAATGCTGCAAAAGACTCATTGCTTATTATATCTTCTTCATTGGTTAATCTAGAACCTAAAGCATCCATCTTAGCCTGTCTTTTCATTTCAGCATCAGACATTGTTTCTTTAACTGGTATGTTACTAATGTTTAAAGCTTTATCTCTTTCCGCTTGGATAGCTGCATTAGAAGCTCCTATATATAAATAAGATCCTCCTCTAATTGAAGGTTTAAGTTTTGTAGATAAGTTTTCTAACATCTCATTTATGTTTGAACCAATCTCTACACTTGTAGTAAAATTACTAATAGATACAGTTAATTCAGAACTTACACTTTTCTGATTAGAATTTACTTTTTTTAATAAACTGTTTAATTTTTCAGTCGCTGTTCCACTTGCACTAAGATCACTAGGATATAATTGTTGGTTTGACCCAACTTGTCCTGTACTCTTATTATAAACTTCAGCTCTTATATTACCTTGTGGTGAAACGGTAAGATTAAAGTTATTACCTGGTTTCATATTAACCCTAAAACTTTTTCTCTCATTAGCATTCCAAACATCGTTGAAATCTTTATTTTTAGGCTCACCGTTTTTATCTAGGTTTTCTAGTTGTGTTTTTTGAGCTCTCTCAATCATTTTTAGGAACATACTTTCAATCCTTTCTGATTCTAGTTGAGTTGTTTTAGCTCCTGCTAATGTATAAGTTCCGTTAGGCTGTCTTACAACATACTGGTATCTTTCAGAATAAGCCTGACTTCCATCCATCATTTTTGTCCAAAGCCCGTTTTCTGTTAACTCATCTTTTACTTCTGCTTCAAGCGCTTTTATTGCATCACTGTCTGGTACTAAATTAGAAATTACAGTTGGTTTACCAGTAGCATTTCCTGTTGCATCTCTAGTTATATCATAAATTAAAATATCTCCAGCAGCATTAGCAGTATAAGGTAATTTAGATAAAGTAGTTAGCGGTCCGTTTGTATCAAATGCAGGAACTCCTACAAAATTTAAAATCTCTAAACCATATTGTAGATCTCCAATTTTAGCTTGTTGATTTACTCCAATACCAACTTCATTAGAAACTAATCCATTAATTTCACTAAGTAAAATATTTGCTTTAGCATAATTAATTTTGGCTTCTTCTAATGCTTCTTCAATTGATTGTTTTTTCCCATTTATAGTTCTGGGTTCTAAAACGTTTTTAGCAAAGTCTAAGGGCATAGTTTCAATTGGAACAACTTTCTTATTCTTATCTATAAAACTTATACTCCCATTAGGAATATAACCTATAACGTTACTTTTTAATGTATCAAAACCTGCAACATTTAATGCTTTGTTTATTTTATTAAGAGTATCTATATTTTCTATAGAAATTGAAATAGTGTAATCTTCATTTGTTTGAAGAACATAAATGTTTGGGTCTTTTGTTATACTACCTGCTACAGCATATGGTTCTACTACATTAGTTTCAATTCTCAATACTAAATTTTTGACATCAGCTGGTGTTAGTGCTGATGATATAAATTCAAGAGCTTCATCAGCTTTATTGTTATCTCTTACAGGATATATTTTTATTGGATCATTAGCTTTATATTTTTGAACATTAGATGATACTGCATCAAAATCTATTTTTTCTAGTTCATATTTACCAGTCCCATTCTCTTTAACAAAAAAGTCTGTTTCATTTGTAAGAATACTATTAGCTTTTCTAGTATTAAAGTTACTTGTATAAAAAGATGAAGGTACTATACCTATTGCTCCTGATCGTGCATTAGTACTATTAATAATAAATTCTTCTCCAGTTGCTACATCATAAACAGACATACCTTTACTAACAGGTTTACCATCAAACATAAAAGTAGAACCATCTGAATATGCATTATCTAATATTGCTAAATCAGCTTTAGCTTCTGCAAGGTTATTATATGAACCTTGTTTTCTTACTCCTTTAGAAATTAGCTCAAGCATTTGATCCGTGAGAGGATTTCCATTTTTATCTTGAATCTGATAAAAAGTACCATCTTCAGTTTTAACAGGAATAATATTAAATGAAATACCTTCTCCTCCTTCTATTGGAATAAGGACTTCTCCTATTTGAACAACATCTTTAGTAGTAAATAAATTTATAGGTAATCCCAGACTTATAAGTATATCAGCAATAAGAGGTTCTTCTATAGCTTCTTTACTATTTAAATATTCTTGAAAACCTTTTTCAGATTTTATTTCTTCTTTTGTTGGTATTTTTTTTATATCTCTTTCTTCTCCAAATTCAGTTACAGTTATTTGATAACCACTAGCCCATACTTTTTTAATAGTTTCAAATGCAGTTATGATCTTAACACCATCATTAGTAGCTTTCCAGTCTTCAAATGGTAATATATCAGAAGCTTCTTGAATATTTGCTCTGTATTTACGGTACTGATTTTCTAATACTGTATTCAAAATTTGTGAATTAGATACATCACCTATATCAATGTTTATACCTTTGTCTTGAAGTTTAACATTAAGATCAAATTCAGTTTCTTCAATTATTACTTCTTCATTTTCTATTTTATCCTGTATTTGAGTAGCTGAATAACTTAATAATATTGCAGTAATTTTATTTAATAATTCTTTATCTTCTTTTATATTTAAATTTCTATTAAATCCAGGACTTATAATAGCTCTACCATTTATAAAAAATTTACCTTCAGTCAAAGCAATTATTAAATCTTGTATGGTTTTTTCTCCTGTTAAAAATTCTCTAACAAATTCAGTCTCTATTGAAACATCTAGTTTAGCAATATCATTTAGCAATTGATTTTTTCTTACAGCATCAATATATCCTTCTGCTTGTTTTTTATATACAGTAGTTCTATTTTTGTATAAGAATTTATAATATTCTTCTGTTCTATCTGCTATAGCCTGCATCCCTTCGGGATTAGACAAGTAATCAATTGATCTACTAAAGCCAGCAGCATCTTCTGCTAAAGCTGAATGATCAACAAGCTTTTCAATTGTTTCATCAATTATTTCTTGATTAACAAAATCATCATTGTTTTCAGCTATTGTTTGTATATAGTTTTTAAATGCAGCTTTGATATTTTTTTTAGGTCCAGCTGCTCTACTATAAAATCCTTTTTGAGTAACGTTTTTAGGATCACTTAAAACAGCATAGTATTTTTTAAGAGCGGCTCTCTTCTTTTTCTTCTTAGCAACTAAATCTTTAGCTTCACTACTATCGTTCATTACTTGAATTTCTTTATCAAGTATGTCAATCTCAGACTTAACTGTTTCCTTATTAAATAAAACTCTTATATCTGAGTATGATTGTTTAGCAAGTATTGGGTCAGTTTCCAAAGAAGTTTCAATGTCTGCTTGTCTTTTGACTGCATTCTTAAATGACTCTGTGGTAAACATATAAAGGTATTCAGCATGCCTATTTGCTTTTTGTTTAAAGTAGGCATCTCTATATTCTATTGTACCTACCTCAAGATTTGAATCAATTTTATTAGTATCTACTCCCCATGAGTCTTGAAACAATTTACCATCACGTTTGGCAATTGATTCACCAAATTGGTCAATTGTATTTATTTGTGAATTTATTTTTTTCCTTAATGATTTTGCACTACGTCCTATTTGACTTTTAGGAAAAGCTTCTAGTAGTTCTTTATCAGTAAGTTTATTATAGTTAACTAAGTCTTCCCTTAAAAATTTAATTGAACCATTTTGAAAACTTTTATATAGGTTATCAAATTCAGAAAGATTTCTTTTATCATTAAAATCTTTTCTATCATTTATTGCAATAGAAACATTTTGTTCACCAGCAATTTGTTTTTGTAAAGATGCTGCAAGTTGTGTTGGATTTAATATAACTTCTAAAGATGAGTTCATTTGCTCACCTCTTTGATTAAGTGTAGAAACAATATCATCTATTACTTCTTCTTTTTTTTGCTTATATTCTTTATAAGGGTCAGAATAACTTTCTCCATCTTTAGCTTGCGATTTATTATAAGCAGACTGACTATATCTAGATATAGCAGGCATACCACTAAATAAAATTTGCTGATAAGGACCAGCTAATCCACCCATAAAAAATCCACCTGCAAAAGTTTCTAAACCTTGCATAGTAAATTGTTCGTTAATACCTTGTGAAATATAACCAGTTAAAGTTGATGGCCCTCCTTGTATAGGGTCTCTTAATAAAGAACTATAGTAACCAACAGTGGCAGAAGAAACAGCTTCTTGTGCAACCTCTTGTACACCTTCTGCTAAATTTGCAGAACCATATCTAAGCATTTGGCTAGCACCAACTTTAGCAACACCTTTCCAACCAGATAGTTTGATACCCTTTTTTAGTTCTTGAGGTATTCTTTTTAATAGCCACTTAGAACTCTTTAAGTATTGTCCAGGTCCTTGTCTTAAAACTCTTGTTGTTTCTTTTCCAAGTTTTCTTTGCCAACCACCAAGTGCTGTTTTTAAAACAAACTTATTTGAAGTATATATAATAGCAGCATTTGCCATTTGAGCTTGAAATGCAGCTTTAGATGCATTGATCATTATTTTTTGTTGCTGTTCATTTGTAACACCAGAACCTAAATTTTCAGCATTAGCATAATTTAAACCATTATTTAAAACCTGATTATAAACCATACCAGATTCTAATTTTGCTTCTGCCATTGTAGCATTTATTGCTCTTAAATCTCTATAAAAACCACCAAACAATTCTGTATTTTTACTTATATTAAATAAATTTTGTGCAGTATTCCCTGTTGTTTTCCAATTCTTAATAGCATATTGTGTTTCAGGCGCTATGAACTTTATACTAGAACCTAATATACCTTTACCTGCAGCAAAAAAGTCTCTAGCATTTTCAATTTTATTTATTTGTGTTAGTAAATTTCTTCCTGCACTAGCACCTCTTGTTAAAGTAAAAGTGTTTTTAAGTTTTCTAAGTACATTTGCATTTTTAACAGTAGTTGCAAGAAATGCAGCCCAACTTGCTCCACCCGAAGGGATTGTTCCAAGTGCTGATGCAGCTGCTACAGCCAACTCTTCAATAGCTATAGATGTTACTACTCCTGCAGTATATGCAAAATTTAATCCTAAGTTACCTGCTTTACCCATAAAGCTGCCGGAAGTACTTCCTCCAATTCTCATAGCATCTTCCATTTCCATAGCTCCTTGTAAATCTGGAGATTCAAAATAACCATCACCAATATCAGTTAAAGACCTCCACTGAGAATACAAACCTGTACCAAAAAGATTACCAAATGCAGACCAACCTCTAAGAAATCCATCATAACCTGTTGTGTTTGCATTAAAGGTAGCATCCATATCTGCATAAGGAGTAAAACCTATATCACTAAATTTATCACTTGCGTATTGTCTATCAAAATTTAAGTTTCTTACATTGTCCCATATCGGAGAAGGTAATGATCCTTGAGGTTGTTCTAAAGGTTTAGACCATAATTGGTCCATTTGTTCAGAAATAGGTAATTCTTTTTGAGGAAAAGTTGATGAGGCAAGACCTGGACTAGTAGGCATATCTGCCACACCCATATTGGCTATAGCTGAAGGTCCAGCTACATCCATAAGTGTTTTATAACTTGCAATTCTATTTCTATAATCTTCACTAACTTGATCCGTTACATCAGGAAACATATCCTCTATACTATTATAGGGAGTGCTATCTTTTATAGGATTCATATTAACTGAATCTTCCATTATTCTATCCTCAAGACTATAATTAGTTTGAGGTAAACTTAAATTGTTATCAGCCATTTTACTTATTAATTAGATTCTTCTTTTGGAAAAAGTTTAGTTGCTTCTTTGTATGCTATATCAGCTGCTTCATTCATTTGTTCAGATGTTACATTTGCTTGTTTATTTTGTTTTATCCAACCTTCTTTCCATTTTGTTTCACTCAAATTTCTGGATCTTACTTGATAAATTACAGATGCGTTTTTTTTATCTTGTGCTGATAAAAGCATTCTTGTTAGATCTAACTGTTTATTCAAATCAATAGCAAAATTACCCTGACCCGAATTTATAATTTTCTTCCAGCCTTTGTCTACTGTTGTATACATTTTTTCTGGATTAGTGGCATTTGGATCATAAGTATTAACGAATGATCTTTGCTGTAATGATCCGTTGTTCATTCTTCTAAATTCTTGTTTGCCTGGAGAAAAAGTTGTAGCATTAACTTCTGGGGTATAAGTATACATTCCATTTGAAGATAAATTTATCATTTGCATAATAGTTGATTGAGAACCTGAATCTCTAAAGTTACCTGGATTTGTATCTAAGTCTCTAGGAAACATAAAACCTAAACCACTAGATAGTATATTTTTTATTCCATCTGTTGTAACACCTGCTGGTAAATCACTTTCTTCTAATGCATTTAATTTCTTTGCAAACTCTGGACTAAATTGATCAATTTTATAACCAGCTTTAGCAGGACTCATAGCCTTATCATTCTCATCAATAACTTGAGCACCTAAATTAGGATAGTAAGAAATATTAAATTTTACTTTGTCTCCTTCACTTTGAGCAATTTGATCCCAAATAAAATTTGCTGCTTTTGCTGAAGCACTATAATCTCCTGTAGTTACATCTATTTTTGAAAGAGCTTCTACATCTTCTGGAAATGCTGTAAACAATACTATATTGCTAGGATCCGCAGATAAAGAGTTTATACTCTCTGTCATAGATCTTAATAGCTGATCAGCAGCTGAACCAAATTTTGGATTTCCACTTGCTATAGCATTTCTTGTAGAAACAAAAGCCATATCAGTACCTGATCCTCTTGTAATTCCTCTTTGTAAATTTAAAAAAGTTTTACCTGCTCTAACCGATTGTTGAGATTCAATGCCAGAATATATTTGATCCCAGATATAAGCGGCTTTACCATCTATAGATTCATAATCAATTAAAGGTAGCATACTTACAGTTGCAGGACCAATTGATGGTGCAGATACAAATTGCATATTCATCCAGTTTGGATTATCATCCCCGTTACTAGCATCATTAGTTCCTGAAGGATCAAAGTTCTCTATATCACCATCATATTCTACTATCCCAGTTTCAGGGTTTCTTTTAATATTTGGTACAATAAGACTTCTTAATCTTTTTGTAAATTCTTCTTTTGTTTCAAAAACCTTTACACCATTTCTAATTACATATGGCATCGGATAACCTTTATCTACTAACTCACTAAATGTTAGGTTAACAGGCTTACCATTTTTATTTTTTGCTGTTAAACCGGCAGCTGTTGAAGACGCTTGATCATAAAATACATTTCCATTACTTATAATCATTTGATCTATTAATTTTTTCCTTTGTATAAGTCCCATTTTACTAGGGTCTGTAGGATCACTAAAAAAGAGTTTTTTACGCGTTTCATTATATCCGCCTCCTGCTGCTGTGTAGTTAGCACCTTTTTCTTTATATACAGCATTTTCATCTTTAAACCATTCTGACTGTTGATTAAAAATTCTATCAATATCATTTTGATAGTAATAACCAAGGTTCTCTTCTACACCATCTATTATTTCTAATTTAGGTCTTTTTAATTTATCTCTTAATTCCATTTGAGTTCCTGTAACTTCTTCTTCTACACCTTTTTCATCTGTCAACGTAATAGTATATTTACCATTATTATTATCATACCTTATAGCAAGCATCTCAGGAATTAAATTTCTTTCATCTTCCTTTATTTTTTTATTTGCCTTCGCTATTGCAAGAGTATTTTGTTTTTGAAATTCTCCTTTTTTTATATTATTATCAACATCTATATTAAAAACAGAAGACATAGGGTCACCAGAAATTTCTCTTCCACGAAGAAGAGTATTTTGAAACATACTTCCTCCTGATTTATTTAGAATTTCTAATTCTTTTAACTCCTGGTCTTTCAATTTTAATGCAGTTTCTACTTCAAATCTTTCATCCAACTTCTCTTGTTTGAATATTTCAAGTTTAAGAGTATTATCAGCTTTCATTTTAATCTGTGCTATTTCATACAATTGTTTTTGTTCATCTAATTCAAACTTGTTTTCTCTTATTTCACTTGATTTATTTAATAAACTGTAACTTTTTGCACCTGCAAACATATCTGCAGTCATATAGTTATTTGCAAGTAAACCATAAGCTCTAGAAATATTAGCTTGATCAAATCCATTTTCAGCATTTGCATCTGATATAGTATTTAATATTTGATTTTGACTTTCTACTCTTTCTAAATCTATTCTTAATTGATCTAAATTATTTAAATTTTCACTTATAATAGTTTCATCAGAAGGCAATAAACCTTCAGTTTGTTTAATACCTTCCCAAGTAACACGTACTTTTGTTTGATCTTTTATTTCACCAACAACATTTGCTTCACGCTCTTTATTAAATTTTTGCACTAAAGCTGTAGTTCTAGATGCCCATTGAGAAACACCTTCTTGTATAGAACCTACACCACCAGCAGCAAGTGCATCTTCTGCGTAAACTCTACTCTCTACAAAAGCTTTAGCATTATAAAAATCTTGAACTATAGGATCATCATACATAGCCCTCATAACTTGATTGTATGCTTCACCCTCAATTAACTTTCCATCAGTATCTTTAATTATAAACTTCTCATTTACAAAATCATCTTCCCCTGCAGGATCCCCTTCATATTGACCATAGGTACCATCTTCACCTGGACTTGTAGGAAAAGTATCTACTGTAGCTGTTAAACCTAATTTTTTTAAGTACTTTTGAGAATTTTGAAATAAGTCAGCATCTTGTACATATTTAGGATTTGCAAAACTAAACACTTCATCTCTAGAAGCATTCTGAAAATCTTTTAATTCAAATTGCATTTTTTGTAAACCTATTGCATTCCACTTTTCTCTTACATCTTCTACAGGACTATTCTTATATTGTTCAGCAGTTTTTAATTGATCCATATATGCTGCAGTATATACCATGTCTCTAACAATTACCTTGTCTTCAAAGAATGGTGCAAAAACAGCTTTAGCTGATTGAGCATTTTGAGCCAATGATAAATCCATACCTGCTATCTTTTCTAAAGAAGGACCTAAATTTTTTATATATTGATCTCGTTGTTCTGATGTATCTTGTCTAGAAAGATTAGAGTATACTACTTTATTGTAAACATCATTTGTTGATTTCCAATTAGCATTGTATTTATCTTGTCTTACATCAAGAACTGCAGACAAAAATTTGTAGTCTGGTGTAAACGGCTTGATGTCCGGTAAATATTGTTCTGATCCTGGTACGTATGTTGCCATATTATAAAATTACTAAAATTTATTAAGTTTACAAAGGTAAATAGTAAAACCTTTAAGGTTTATCCACCCATTTTACCTGTATAGAATGGTACTGCCATCCTCTTTATTTCTTTACCTTTACTTGCTGGTATATAAGGTTGTCCATTTTCTCTAAGTTCTGATTGAAGGTTATTTTTAGAACTCATACTATTTCCTTTTTGACCTGGATAGAGATATTTAATAAGTGCATCAGGCATTGGTTTACCTACTTTTGTCTCATAGTCTTGGACTTGTTTAATAAAATTATCCATAGGATCCTCATTTAAACCAACTTTATTTAATGCATTTGTATTAGTGATATCAATCATACCACCAGTCCTAGGATCAACAGCATAATTATCATAAGTAGTGTTTAAGTTAAATGTATTTGCTCTATTAGTTAAAGCAGCATTTTGCAATTTAGCATTTTGATTCGTTCTCCAATTTCTAAAATTGTCTGCAGCTTGTAATGTTTTATTAGTATCATCATATACTTTTACTTTTCTATTAGCATCTAACTGATTAAATTGAGCATCCAACTGACCTTGCATTGAAGCAAATTGATTAGCAACACCAACGTTTCTACTATTAGTTGCAGCAATTGCTTTAGCATTAGCAGCAAGATTTTTACCTTGTATATTAGAATTAGCTACAGCTTGAGGTCCACCTACAGCACCTAATGCGTTTGCTATTGTTGATGCTGATGCATTATTTGCATTTACAGCACCTCTCCAATCATCAAACGTAGGAGTAAGTGTAGTTCTTTCTACATCAGGTTGAAATGGTAAGTATAAATTATCATCTAATAAACCAAGAGCAGTTAGATTATTTTGATCTTGCTTCCACCACTCTGCTTTAGGTGCTCTATATTCTATTGGTGTACCTTGTGTTATATCATCCCCACCTTTATCCTCACCTTTAACAGTTACAGTATCTTTACTTGGTGTAACTTTTTTTAAACGTGGTGTATTAAAAGTATGTAATCCAAACCTACTATCAAACCCACTACCTGCTACATCATCATTATAGTAAGATTGATAACTTTTTAAATTTCCAAATATATTTAAATGTTCTTTTTTTCTTGTTTCTTCTTGAAGCTTTTGTAATTTACCCCATTGAGGATCATCTTTTCCAGCAAAATAATCAAAACCTTCTATTTGACTAGTAATGTCACCCCATCTATTCATGAAGTCAGCTTTAGCTTCTTCTGTAATTATATCACCCGAACCGTAAGCAGTACCTTCACCAACTGAACTTTGTAGAGAAGGTCTATTTCCTTTTGAATACATCCCAGCTAAATATTGATAACCTTTACTATTAGCTTCATTTAAAATTTCTTGTTGACCTTTAGTTGTTTCATCATATATAGCAACTTCTCCAGTACCTACTTGATTACCTGCAGAAGAAATTTGACTTGGATTAAAAGACTCTATAGATTCTATTAAATCATATTGAGTACTTCCATCATCTAGTATGGTAGTTGTAATAGTATAATTACCCGTTTTAAGTTTTGTTCCCCATTCGTTGTACTTAGGATGATCTTTTTTTAATGGATTAACAACTTCTACGCCAGTAGCAACAGGAGTATTACCTTGTGATTCTGTTTCTGTTGCTGTAACCATATAAGGACTATCTTCTTTTATTATACCTTGTTCATAAGATACAGC
>Ga0209337_1001206_pt1 | contig 19998 bp, 28 predicted proteins | sample LinPmetageLP53_FD_184044 | JGI IMG/M metagenome (GOLD analysis project Ga0209337, IMG submission 184044) | Marine viral communities from the Pacific Ocean - LP-53 (SPAdes) (version 2) | ecosystem: Environmental > Aquatic > Marine > Oceanic | place: Pacific Ocean | collected 2010-02-08 | reverse complement strand
GTTTTATGACTGTATGAGCAGTTAAAATACTTTTTTGGCTGTGTGCTAATTAACTTTATATTATGAAAAAAGAAACGATTAAAATTTATAAACGGCTCACAGCTTGGTTAGAGGATGCCAATAAATACAAACAACCAGATAATGAATTATTAGAAGTAGCCGCCAACGTGAAACACGAAATAGATATACTACAAGCTTATATAGACAAGAACGGCACTACATATGAGGCAATTAGTAGAACTGGCGAAGTGATGCACAAGCACAGACCACAGCACCAACAGCTAGTAGATGCACGCGCGCGATATCTTATTATTTTACGCGATCTAGGATTAACACCAGCAGCACGCGATAAAGTAAACCAAGTAGAAAGCAACGATAATTTATTAGATAATTTACTGCAGAGTAAATGAAACACGCCGCGCATAAATATGCTTTAGATATAGTTGCAAAAAAAGTAACTGCAGGTAAGTACACTATTTTAGCTTGCCAACGATATTTAAACGATTTAAAAAACGCAGATAAAAACGGCTGGATATTTGAACAAAAAACCGCCGAAGCCTATATAAATTTTTTTACTAAAACCTTAGTACATACTGTAGGACAGCACAGCGGACAACCATTTAAGCCGCTACCTTGGCAACAGTTTATATTATGGAATTTGTATGGTTGGTTTAATAAAGATGGCAGCAGACGTTTTAGATATGGTTATATTTCAGTGGGGCGTAAAAACGGTAAAACAACTTTGATAGCTGGTTGCGCTTTAGCTGCTGCAATTTTTGATGAGGAGCAAGCAGGGCAAATATATTTTGCCGCTACAAAACGAGATCAAGCGCGCATAGGTTTTGAAGAAGCAGCACGAATGGCAAGTAAAAGCCCAATTTTAAAAACAGTATGCACAGTAAATAAGCACGATATATATATAGAAAGATACGACAGTAAATTAACTTACCTAAGTGCAGATAGCCGCAGTTTAGATGGTTTAAATGCTAGTTTTTGTGCTATAGATGAATACGCGTTTCATAGAGATGATAGCGTAAGTAATGTACTGCGTAGCTCAATGCAAGCGCGTAAAAACCCTTTACATTTAACCATTACTACTGCAGGCACTTTTAAGGGCGCGTGCTATGAATTGCAAAAAACAGTAAAACAAATTTTAGACGGCACAAAGCAAGACGCGGCGCAATTTGGTATTATATATGAATTAGACGAAACCGATAACTGGCAAACACAAAAAAACTGGATTAAAGCTAATCCAAGTTTAGGCGCAACAATAACTAAAGACAGTTTAAAAAAACAATTTATACAAGCAAAAAATATAGGCGGCTCATATCAAACCGAGTTTAAAATAAAACATTTAAATACGTGGGTAAGTGCTAGCAAAACTTGGATACCTGCTGAAATGTGGCAAGCTAATAAACAAGATAAAGACGTAAGCGGCTTAACTTGTTTTGCAGGTTTAGACCTTGCCAGCGTAAGCGATTTAACAGCACTTGTTTTATTATTTAAAGAAAATGATATATACCACGCACGCGGCTTTTATTGGTTGCCTAAAGAAACTTACGAAGCTGAGTTATTAAGTGATCCTGCGCACCCATACAGCAGATTTATAGAGCAAGATAATTTTATATTAACAGAAGGCAACGTTACAGATTATGCGTATATAAGAAAATTAATAACAGGCGTAACGTACACGCCAACAGGCGAAACGTACAGCGAAGATAATTTATTAAACAAACACGATTTAAAGCGCATAGCTTATGATAGGTACAACAGTACGCAAATAGCTATAGACTTAACAAACGACGGCGCACCGCTTGCGCCTTATGGACAAGGTTTTGTGAGTATGTCTGCGCCTACAAAACAATTAGAAGTATTAGTAAGAAGCGGCAAGCTAAAACACGATGGCGATAAGGTATTATCTTGGAGTTTGCAAAACGTAGAACTAAGAACGGATGCCGCAGGCAATATAAAACCAGATAAAGGCAAAGCCGCAGGCAAAGGAAGGCGGCAAAACAAGATAGATCCTATAGTTAGTTTAGTTATGGCACTAGGTGAAAGTATGAAAGAAGCGCCAGAATTAGACGATAACGCATTAAAAGTTATAGCGTTTTAGATTTTTTTTATTTTTTTTTACGCTGTAAACACCAGTAAACACTAGCAAAACTAAATTACTTTATAAATACATTGTAAACTATAGTACACAATTAAAATAGTTGTTGTATATTGCGGTATAGTTCTTTGTTTATGAGTGCCGAGGGTAGCCGACTAACACCACGCTAAAGTAGTTAGATACATTAGAAACTAGCAAAATAGGTAGAGAGTTTTAAAGACTGAGCGCAAGTAGTAACACTTATAGACAAAGAACTTTAATTAATAATTAATAATATGGAAGATTTAAAATGTGAATTTTGCAAAAGAATTATGAATGAAGAAGAACATAATTTCTGTGATATTTGCGGAGAATGTAGAGAAGAAAACGAACAATAAAAACACACAAAATATGACTAAATACGAAAAAGCCGCAAGCGCGTTAAATGATTTGCAGCCAGAATTATTTATAAATTTTGTTGTAAAGAAAAAAACTTTAATAGGTGCGGTACTTAATAAAAGTGTAGATAAGATAAACTACATAGTATTTAACGCAGAAAAAGTAGCAATGTTAGCGCGCGCATATGATTTAACATTAGGTATTAAAATTTGCCCTTATGGCAGCAGCAGTGTTGAAACACTAACAACCAAAAGTCATTATAATTTATATAAAGCAAAAAAAATAAATTATAACTCGCGTAAATAAATGTACATATTACCTTTGTATGTTCAATAGAAGTAATTAAGTGAACATAATCACCTAATAGCATAACCAAAAGTGAACATAGATTAATAGTAAGGTCTTACCTGATTATAAGACTACAAATAACAAAACTAAAAGCGAACATATTAATAATACTCTATCTTTGCTTTATGAATAATTACGAAAAAGTATTAGCATATTTAAACCAGCAAGAAGAAACAGAAGTATTAAGCAGCGAAACAGAAAACGAAACGATACATATATCATTAAGAAAAAAAGGTAGAAATATTACAGTAAGTTTAAATAATACAGATGTAATAAATATAGCAGCTTTATACATAGAATAAAGTACACAATACATATAAAATACTGTACAAGTTTTTATATTTGCTTTATATGTTTGAACGTATACGCAATTTATTAAAGCGCAGCACGCAAATAGCTTACACTGGCGGCAACTGGGTAAGCCTAAGAGCTGCAGCAACAAAAAGCGGCAATTATTTAGATGCAGAAGGCGCACTAAGTGTAAGCACTGTTTACGCCTGTATTTATAAAATAGCCTCGACGCTAGGCACTTTACAGCTAACAACGTTACGCGAAGAAGGCACAGGCAGTACACCTGCTTTAGAATTAGATTTATTTAATATACTAGCTAGGCAACCAGATGAGGGCGTCACAGCGTCTTACTTTTGGGAGCAGCTCACAGCTAATATGCTATTGCACGGTAAAGGCTATGCTTTAATAATTAGAAGCCCAGATACAGGCGCAGTACAGCGCTTAGAGTTTATACCTACAAAACACGTAAAGCAATTAGAATACGAAGGCGCGCCAGTGTTTCAGGTAAAAGGAATAGACGGCGTAGTATTTAATGACGACATTTTATGCATACCGTATCTACTTGGCGCAAGTCCTATAGAGTTACACAGCGAAACAATAGGATTAGCAAAAGCCGCAGAAGCTTACGCCGCAGAATATTTTAATAATGGCTCTATTATGACGGGCGTATTGTCTAGCGATCAACCATTAAAAAAAGAACAATTAGACATAGTGCGCAATTCGTGGAATGCAAGCAGCGCAGGCAATTTAACACGCGTACTGCCTGCAGGTTTTAAATATGATAGAATTGCTTTGAGTCCAGATGAGGCACAAAACATTGAAGCACGTAAACTAAGTGCAGAAGATATAGCGCGTTGCTTTAACGTGCCAGCGGCATTAATTGGCTTAGATGGCAATTTAACTTACAACAATACAGAGCAAGCAGGCATATTTTTTGCAAAACATACTATTTTACCAATAGCGCGCAGGATCGAACAAGAAATAGAAAACAAACTACTTACACCAGAACAACGCAAAAGATATAGTGTAAGGTTTAGTATTGATGATTTAATGAGGGGTGATCTAAAAACGCGTGCAGATTATTATAACACCTTATTACAAGCTGGCGTATTAACGCCAAACGAAGTTAGAAAATTTGAAAACTTACCAAGTGCAGAAGGCGGCAACGTTTTACGAGTGCCAGTTAATGTAATAAGCGCTGATAAATTCGAGGCTTACAGCGAAAAAATAAGCAGCAAAGAAATTAAAAACAATGGCTAAAGAAGAAACAACACGCGAAAAAGTAGGCGAAATAGACGGCGTACCTGTTTTTACAACTAAAGCAGAAGCGCTAACAGCGGCACGCGCTTTAGGGTGCAGCGCTACGCACGAAAAATTAACAGATACAGGTGAAATTATATATATGCCGTGTGCAGATGGTGAAGATAAAAAAAGCGACTTTAGAAGCGCAGAAGGCACAGTACAAAAAAGAACACTAAGTAAAGAGATTGAATTAAGGCAAGAAGAAGAAGGCAACACAATTACAGGTTATGCAGCCGTATTTAATACTATAACAGATTTAGGCACGTTTAGAGAACAGATAGCACCAGAAGCATTTAACAACGTTTTAGAAAATTCACCTAATACAGTTGCTTTAATAAATCACGATCAAAATTTAATTTTAGGTAGAACAACAAGCAACACACTAAAATTAAGTGTAGACGATATAGGCTTAAAATATGAACTTAAATTAGGCAATCAATCGTATGCAAAAGATTTAGCAGAAAGTATGCGTAGAAACGACTTGAATCGCAGCAGCTTTGCTTTTACTATTGAATCTGAAACGTGGCAAGAAAATGTAAGAACTGTAAACGAGGTGCGCGGCTTATACGATATTTCTATAGTAACTAGCCCTGCATATAAAGAAGCAACAGCAAGTATAAGAGCTGCAGCAGAAGTGCCAGCAGCTAAATGCGGTTGTACGAAAAAAAAAGAAACAAAAAAAAGAGCTGCTGCAAGCTCTGCAAAACTAGCGAAATTGCCGCAAACAAATAATAATAAATATTTAACAATGAAGAACAGCGACCAGCTAAAAAGTTTGCGAAGCAATAAGCTAACTGAACTTAACGCGCTTGTAGAAGTTGTAGTTGCAGAAAACCGCGACTATACAGAAGCAGAAATACAACGTCAAGAACAACTTAATAAGGATGTTGCCGAGCTAGACAACAGCATACAGCGCGCAGAAACAACAGAAGCAAATGTAAAAAGATTTGCAAACGTAGAAGCTACAGCGCCAAAAGGCGAAACAGTAGAAAAAGAAAAAATGCAAAGCGGATATAATTTGCAACGCGCTATAAGCGATGCTGCGCAAGGCAGGCTAAGCGGAGTAGAAGCCGAGATGCATCAAGAAGCATTACGCGAAGCTAGCGCCGCTGGCATTCAATTACGTGGTAATTTATGCGTGCCAAGTTCTTTTATTAATCAGCGTAATGTATACGGCAATGACGCAACTTTAGGCGGCGTAAATGATGGCGTAAGCACAACAAGTACTAGCGCCTCACCATTATTTGAAGCTTTGCGCCCAACGCCAATTATTGAGAGTTTAGGAGCAACACAATTAACAGGCTTTGTAGGTGATATAAAACTCCCATCTATGCCAACAGATGCTGCAAGCCAACCAGCGGAAGGCGCTGCAGCTACTTCTATTACTGGAAGTATGGAAGGTAAAACACTAAGCCCTCAAAGATTTGCAAGCCAGATTATTTTAACTAAAGAGGCTTTAAACCAAGCTAACGGCAATATGTCGGATGTAATTGCGCGCGATTTTGGTAACGCTATTGGTAATGCAATTGATTCTTGGGCGTTTGCTAGAATTGCTGCAGGTACTGCAGGTTTTACAGCCTCAAAATTAACGCCTACAGATGGCGATTTAGCAGACGCAGCAGGAACGTTAGTTAAAGCAACAGAAACCGCTACAAATGATTTGGCAGGCACTAGCGTAACCGATGTTATAAATTTATGGCAAACAATTAGCAGTAATTACGATGTAAAAGACGGCAAGTTTGTTATGTCTCCATTAGTTGCAGGAAAATTAATGAGATTATCACAAGTAACAAACGGGCAGCCTATAATGACAGGCAATATATGTATGGGATATGATGCAATTTTTACTGGCAATATGCCGCAACTTAATTTAACAAACGTCCACGCGGATGCTATTTTAGATGGGGGCGCATCAGATGTAGATATGGGTAACGTAGATGCAGAAATTTTGATGTTTGGCGACTTCTCACACCTTTTTTATGCTACTTGGGGGGGTCTTTCGCTTACGGTGGACCCATTTTCAGGGGCAACAGAAGGTAACGTAAAAATAGTAGCGGATCAGTATGCAGACGCAAATTTAAGAACGGCAAGGGCTATTGGCTTTATGGCTGCTGCTAATGCAACTATTGCAGGTGCAGACTCGTAATATATAAATAGTACACTATAAGAAAGCGCAGCAGTTATGTTGCGCTTTTTTTTTCTTATCTTAGCAAACAAACATTTATATTATGCAAGATTTTTTGATTAATAATTGGTTAGAATTACTTATAGCTTTTTTAGCTTTTTTAAAAGTAGTATCAAACCTTACGCGAACTGATGTAGATAATAAAATATTTTCTATTATTGATTTGGCTATAGATTATTTAATACCACCAAAAAAAAATAAAAAATAATGGCAATAGTAAGTGTACAAAATACAGAAACGCCAGATTTTAGCACAGTAATAAGTACAGCAGATTTAAAAGCGCATTTAAGAGTAACGCACAGCGATGAGGACAGTATTATTAATAGTTACCGTACTGCAGCTTGTCAATTTGTAGAGAATTATTGTAATACGCGCTTAACAGATCACACAGTAAATTTTTACGCAAATTATTTTAGCTCTGTTATAGAACTAACTTTAGCGCCTTGCATTAGAGTTAATAACGTAAAATATAGCACAGCAAAAGGCGCAGCATTAACTACGCTGTCAAGTACGCAATATTATACCGAAACAAATAGAAACCCAGCAGTAATTAAATTTATGACTGCGCCAAGTGTAAATACAGATGATATTGCTCCTATTGTTATTAATGCGGATATAGGATATAGTACAGCGCCAGAAGCTTTAGTACAGGCAGTGCGATTTTTAGTTAGCCACTATTACGAAAACAGGCAAGCCGCAGAAGTAGCAAAAATAAAGGAAGTGCCAATTGGCGTTTTTTCTTTAATGGAGGCTTACCGCACAATTTCTTTTAAATAATGCGTATTGGTAAATTAGACAGAAAAATAACTATAAAATTTTTAAGTAAATCTCAAAATGATTTTGGCGAAGCTGTGGCAAGTTATGGCAGCGATTTTACAACGTGGGCGCGCATAGATTATAAAATAACAGGAGCTAACGAAAACGAAGAAGATAATTTAATTAAAAGCGTACAACGTGTAAATTTTTTAATCAGATATTGTACAAATGTTGCTAGCATAACAAGTGCAGACAGAGTAGTATATAATAGCCAAAATTACGACATAGAAACAGTAATTGAACTAGGCAGAAATACTAGTTTAAAACTTATGTGTAAATTACTAGAGTAATGGCAAGTAAATACGATGTACGAGGATTAAAAGAGCTGCAAATAAATTTAGAAAAAGTTAGCCGATTTTGTCATAAAACAGACAACCAAGCTAAAGCGATACACAAACGCCACGCAATGAATTTAAGCCGCCAGCTAAAAAGGCGTATTAAATCATATAGTAAAGATATCGTAGTACAAGGTAAAAAGCGTAGTAAAACAGTAGTAGAAAAAGGAACGTATAAACGCAGTATAGGATTTTGGCAGCCTAAAAATACGCGAGTTGATCACGTATATATGATAGGTGCAAGGACAGGTACAAAGGTACAAAGCCGCCGCGATGCTTGGTTTCAATTAATAGTTGAGCAAGACAAGCAATTTATAAAAGGCAATAACAGGCATAAAGGATTAATAACTGCTTTTTTAACTGAGGCTGTGCCAAAAATGGAACGTAAAATATTACAAGATTATAAAAAGCATTTAAAAAATATAATAAAATGAACTGGCACAAAGGTATTAAAGCTCTATTAAATGCAGAAGCAACTATAAATACAGATGTTGGCGCGCGAATCTTTCCATTAGTTGCACCAGCGGCAACAGTTACGCCGTATATAACATATGAAGTAATAGGCGCAACGGTAAGCAACACAAAAGAAAACCCTCAAGTACATTTAAGCAGTGTAGAAATTGTAGCCTATTGCGATACTTACACTATCGCTGCAGAGCTAGGCACAAAAATGATAAACGCAATGAAGCATAAAAGCTGGAGTAGTGGCACTTTATCAATAGATAAAGTATTTATAAAAGACCAAAATATTGAGAGGTTAGAAGATCCAACGCGCTACGCGTTTGTATTAGAAGTTAATTGTTTTGTACCTTACAAATAAATTAAAATGGCAATTATTAAAGTAACATTATTAAAAGGCTGGGAGCATCCAGCAGGCGTAAAAATGAAGGCAGGCGAAACAATAAAAGTTTTGCCAACTTTACGAGATGAATTATTAGAAGGTGGGTATATTGCAGCACCTAAAAAACAAGCAAAAAAAAATATTAAAAAATAAAATAAAATGGCAGTATTTAACGGCACTAACATAGCAGTAACTCTCGGCGGTACTGCGGTTGCACACGCAACAGAATGTAGCTTGAGTTTAAACCAAGAAACAATAGAAGTTACGACAAAAGATAGCAGCGGTATGCGTGAATTGATACCAGGCTTAAAAAGCGGTTCAATAAGTATAAGCGGCTTGCAAGAAGTTGCAGGCAGCGCAGGCGTAAAAGCATTAGCAGGAGCAATGAACACTGGCGCTGCAGTAGCTTTAGTTTTCGACCAAGTAGAAACAAGCGGCGAAAAATGGACGGCTAACGGGATTTTAACAAGTTTAGAGCTTGCAGGCGGTACAGAAGATGCACCAACATATAGCGCAAGTTTTGAGCTTACAGGAACAATAACTAAAGCCTCTACATAATATGCACGAAATTGTAATAGATGGCGTAGCGTATCCAATACGCTATAGTTTACGAGCTTTAAAAAAGTTTGAGCAAAAAACTAAACTAAGTGTATTTCAACTGGGGCAAGCCTCAACGATGACTGCAGACGCTATGAGCTGGCTAATTTATGTAGGCATTGTAGATGGTTGCGCATTTGAAGATATAGAGTTTAAAAAGTCATTAGCTGAGTTAGAGCCGTATATTGATTTGCGCCACGTTACAGAAGCCGTAGCAGCATTACAAGAGTATACAGGCGAAGGCGAAAAAAAAAGCAAGGCGAAGAAGCCGTAAATTGGAAAGAGTTAATAGGGGCTGGCGTAGGTATTTTACGTTTAGCCCCTAAAGACTTTTGGAGCTTAACACTAGGCGAAATATTCACAGCTTTAGCCGCCTACGGCAAGCAGCAAGATTGTAGGCAGCAGGCAAGCTGGGAGCGTACAAGATGGCTAGCCACTATACTATTACAACCGCATACAAAAAAAGGGCAAAATTTAACGCCCGAAAAATTGGCGCAGTTCCCGTGGGAAAAAAGAGATTTAAGTAAAGAGTTTAATAAAGAAAAATTAGCAGAAAATATAAAATACGCCGAAGAAAATAATTATCTTAGCTTTAAGTAATGAATATAGGAAATTTAATCGCAACAATAGGCGTAGACGCTAGAAGCTTAGATAAAGGTTTAGGGCAAGCACGCCGAAAATTTAAAAGCTTTGGCAAAAATACAAAGCGTTTAGGTAAAGATTTAAGTATGGGGCTTACTGCGCCCTTAGCCGCAATAGGCGTTACAAGTTTTCAAGTAGCTGCAAGCTTTGAAGAAAGTATGGCAAAAGTTAAGGCGGTAAGCGGCGCAACAGCGGCGCAGTTTGCAGCTTTAGAAAGTGAAGCTTTAAAATTAGGCAGTAGTACACGTTTTACCGCCTCTGAGGTTAGCGGCTTACAAGTAGAGTTTGCTAAACTTGGTTTTTCTAGCGAAGAAATTAATAAAGTTACCGCATCTACTTTAGCACTTGCACAGGCTAGCGGCTCAGATCTTGCCACAAGTGCAGAAGTAGCAGGCGCAACGCTGCGCGGTTTTGGTTTAGATGCTAGCGAAACAAGCAGGCTAACAGATGTAATGGCAAGCAGCTTTAGTAATACTGCTTTAGATATGGGTACTTTTGCAGATTCTATGAAGTTTGTGGCACCTGTAGCAAAGGCAGCAGGTTTAAGCATAGAAGATACCAGCGCTATGCTAGGAACTTTAGCAAACGCAGGTATAAAAGGCAGCCAAGCAGGTACAGCGTTAAGGCGTATTATTTCAGAACTTGGCGCAACTGGCGGCGATGTTAGCGGAGCTATAAAAAAGCTAGCTACAGAAGGTTTAAACCTTGCAGATGCCAAAGACGAAGTAGGTAGAAGCGCGCAAAGTGCGTTACTAATATTAAGTAAAGGCACAGAAACAACAGAAAAACTAGGCAATACATTTAGAGAAAGTGGCGGCGCTGCAGCAGAGATGGCAGCAATTATGGATAACACTGCAAGCGGAGGGCTTGCGCGTATGCGTAGCGCTATAGAGGGCGCTCAAATAAAAATAGGTAAAGAGCTAGCGCCTACAGTTATGAAGTTGGCAGGTTTTTTAGAAAGCGCCGCAAGCGCTTTTTCTGGTATGAGTAGCAGCACACGCACTTTTATTGTAGCTGCAGGCGCAGTAGCAGCGGCGCTAGGTCCTTTACTAATTATTTTACCAAGTATTGCAAGCGGTGTTAGTGCTTTGCTTGCCGCTATTGTTTCGCCAATCGGTTTAATTGTAGCTGCTGTAGCTGGTTTAGTAGCTGCGTTTTTTTACTTCTGGGATGATATAAGAAAACCTCTAACAAATGCAATAAACGCCGTTATAAGTTTATATAATGAAAATGAAAATGTAAGAATTGCTGTTGAGCTATTTAAGCAAGCCTTTGTAGCTGCATTTACTATTATACAACAATACGTAATGAATGTAGTAAATAGTTTTAAAATATTATTTAGGGCTATTAAAACTGCTTTTACAGATGGTTTTAAAGCTGCAGGCGAAGTTATTACAGACGGCTTTAAAGATATAGTGCAAGACACTGCAGAAGCAGGCAAAGAAATTTACGAAGGTTTTGTTGATGCTATAGAGAGAGGCAAGAAAAAAGAGCCTGTAGAATTAGTTACAGAAGATGATTTAGACAGGGCAAAAAATAAGATTTTAAGTTTAATACCAGCATTAAACTTAGGCGGCGGCGGCGGCGCTGGCGCTAGCACAGGCGGCGGCACAACTAGCACAACAACACCTGTTTTAAATCAAGGCAATACAGGCGGTTTAATTATGCCATCTGCAGTTATAGACGACGCAACAGCCAGTATGCAAAATTATAATAATGAAGTTGCGTTAAGTGTAGATCTTAGTTCAAGCGTAGCTAATGGCTTAGTAGATATTGGCAACAGTATAGCTGCTTTAGCTGCTGGCACAATGACTTTTAAAGGTTTTATAGGTAGTATTCTAGGCGCGTTAGGCGATATGTTGCAACAAATAGGCGCAGGTTTTATAGCAGCCGCCGTAGCTGCTAGCGCGTTTTATGCAAATTTAATAGCTAACCCAGTTGCAGCCGTTGCCGCAGGTATTGCACTAGTAGCAGCAGGCGCAGTTATACGAGGATTAGGCGCAAAGATGGCAGAAGAACCGCCGCAAATGGCTGAGGGGGGAATGGTTTTTGGAAGGTCTCTAGTAGAAGTTGGCGAATATAGCGGCGTAAAAAGCAACCCTGAAGTTATTGCACCTTTAGACAAGCTAAAGAGCTATATAGGCGGCGGCAATAATGTAACTGTAGAAGGAGTTATAAGGGGCAAAGATATATTTTTGTCGCAACGTAATACAGCGCGCGATGTATCATTATTAAAAGGCGTTTAAATGAATGCTACAACACAAGCACGCGCACAATACCGTAGCAAGTTTGGCAACTATAGATACGAAATAGATATTGTAGACACCGCAGAAGCTACAGAAAATATACGAGCTTATGAAATTACTCACGAAGGTTTAATATTTAATTACGAAACGGATCAAGAAAATATTTATGAAGCTATAGTTAGTGGCACGGCTACTTTTACGCTAGTGTGTACAACGCAAGCGCAAGTAGATTTTATAAGAACTATAGCAGAAGAAACAACAGGCGGTAAATATGGCATAATTTTAAAACGTGGTAACGACAATTTTACTCCTACAGTTATTATGTGGGCTGGAGTGATAGTATCAAACGAACTTACTTTTAATGATAATTTACCGCAGCAAATAACTATTAAAGCTACAGATGATTTAGGATATTTAAACGACGCGCCGTATTTACAAAGTGACGGCACACGATACACAGGAGAGGCAACACTAACACAGCACTTTATAAATGCATTATCTAAATTGCGAAGTTGGTTTTATTGGGGTGATTTTATAGATATTGGCGGCACCGATTATTATAGTATTTTATTAAGTTTAGGCAAAAATTTAATACCTAGCTCTTACAGTAGTGCGGGTGCGGCTGTAGATTTATTTGACGAAACAAAATTAACACACGTTGCATTTTATGATAATGAAGATACGCAAGGAGCTAAAACCTGTTTTTATGTATTAGAACATATTTTAAAACATTTTAACAGTACTTTATATTTAGATATTACTCACGGCGCAGGCATTTTTAATTTACAGCCCGTTGGCGCTCTAATAAAATATGCAAACGATGGCACAAATTTAAGCGGGTATATATATCGTAGTAATGGCGTTGTAAGTAATACAGCGCCTAGCGTTTTTTTTACACAAAGCATTACTAATGATGCAAGCAATAAATACAGGTTAAGCGGTGGGCGTTTTAGCTATACTTTGCCATATAAAACAGTTACAAGGGAGGTTAAATGGAATGCAACACAATGGTTATTTCAAAATACTTTAAATTCACACAGTGATTTTTTTACAACAATTAATCACCCAGTGCAGGCGTTTAGTCTTGGCGATCAATTAAGAGTAGTAGCGCCGTTTTATTTTCAAGTTACGGGCGTACCGACTGCAGAAGTATTATATAATGCAGTAACAGGCAGCACAGCAGAAGCGCCGTTAAATTATCATATAGGGCGTATACGCGTTAAAATACAAATGCAATTTGTTATAGCTGGCGCAAATGATATATATGTAAAACGCGCTTTAACTTCTGGCAATGCTGTGCCAATTTTTGAAACGTTTGGCGATACTCCAGAAGCTAGCTTACCAATTTCATATACAGATTTAGCACCGCAAGAACAAGTATCTTTAGTAGCAGATGGCAACGCCTATGCATATGCACAAATTAGTGAGCCTTATGATATAACTTTAGATCAAACAGTTAGTGTTCCAATTGATTTTATTATACCTGCATTAACAGCTAACACAGACAGCGTAAAAATATATATAAGTATAGAACAAATTTTATCAACTGGCGCAATAGCAACACACACAGACGGCACTAATTATATTTCGTTAGTTACAAACCCATATGGCAGCTATAGAGTGTTTCCTTTTAACGGTTTTGATTTAGACAGCGGACAAACTCACACAGCACTAAACGCAGGAGATTACAGAAAAACATTAGATTTAGGAACTAGTGAAATACACGACAACGGGCAAAGCTCAAATTTTGGAGCTTTAAAATTTAGGCAAAGTAGCGGAGCATATGCACACGAAGTTACAGGCTATACGAGCAGCATACAAAGTAGCAACACAATGCCAGCGGCTAAACTTTGTGTACAAGAAGCGGCGCACGTATACGGCAAAGCTAGATTTACATATGAAGGTGAATTAATAAAAATTCAACCAACTTTTAGAGCTATGTATACTTTAGTCGATGGATCTAAAACTTATAAGTTAAAAGCTTTAAGCATAGAATATAGAACAGGCACAGAGGTTACAAATGTTATTTTAATGGAAGTGGGCGCACTGGCTAGCGACCCAACAACAGACATAGAGGATGATTTTACTCCACCACCAACGCCACCACCACCAACGCCAGATAGCATTGTAAGAATGTTAACCGCTAATACTACTTTAAGCCAAGCATCTGCGCCAAGTATTGCGGCAAATAATCAGATTGTAGGCGAAGATAGAAGCAGCCAAACAGGCGGCAAGTTATTATATATAGACGCAAACGGAGTTATACAAAATATTGCAGATGGTTCTAGTAATCAAATGTTAAAAACAAATGGCAGCGGCGTTATAAATTGGGCAACATTTAGCGGCGGTTCTGATGGCTGGCACGGCAGCACAGCTTTATTAAAGGTTATGCCAAGTGAATTTATAATGAATGATGATTATAATAGGGCGCCCTCACCAATAGAAGATGATACAGCAGATACATTAGGTATTAGAGCGCCTTCAGATGTTATAGAGCTTTATGCGTTTATAACTATACCAACTTTATTTAAAGCAACACACGTACAAGTTTACGCCAGCGCCTCTACAAGCTCTGCTGTAACTGTGTTAAGTTTTAACCAAACCAGCGGCGCAACTGTAAGTAAAGGCACGGGCGATTTTAACAGCGCTATAGATATTACAGATATAACAAGCAGCACTACAGCAAACGTAGTTATAAAAATTGCGCCAGCAAGTACAGCAACTGTAATTTACGGCGCAGATATAACAATCACAGCGGTTTAAAATGAAAGAGTATAACACTATAGTATTGCACTGCAGCGCCACACCGCCAAGTATGGATATAGGTAAAATAGTAATAGATAAGTGGCACAGGGCGCGCGGCTGGTCTCAAATTGGTTATCATTACGTTATTAGAAGATGCGGTAAAATAGAACAAGCACGCCCAGTATATATACACGGCGCACACACAAAAGGGCATAATAGAAATACAATAGGGGTTTGTTATATAGGCGGCGTAGACGAAAACAATAAACCAGAAAATAATATAACAGGAGAACAAAAACAAAGCTTTAAAAGACTCACAGAAGCTTTACGGCTTACGTTTGGCACTTTAAATATTAAAGGGCATAGAGATTTTAAAGGAGTTAAAAAAAGTTGCCCTAGTTTTGATGTATGCGAAGTTTTCGGCTATGATTTTTGTAATGAGTAAAAAAATTAAAGATACTTTATTAGGCAAATTTTTAAAAAAGCGCGCGCCAAGTATTGCAAGTGCTGTAGGTAATTTTTTGCCAGAAAAAGGCGCATTAGGTATAGTTAAAAACCTGCTAAAAAATAGTGATAAAGAAACGCAGCAAGAAGCAGAGATGTATTTAAATGTTGCAATACAAGAACAAGAAATAACAAAGCGATGGCAAGCAGATAGCAAACAAAGATTAAGTGCAGCCATACGCCCTGCAATAGTTATAGCAAGTTGCAGCGCTTTTTTTATTTTTACTGTGTTAGATAGTTTAAACTTTCTTGTGTTAAAACCTGCTTATATAAATTTATTAGAAAGCTTGTTATTAACTACTGTAGGCGGTTATTTTGTGTTAAGATCTGCGGATAAATACACGCAAAATAAATAATAAAAATGGATTTAACACAATATGAATTATTAATCTTAGCTGGTAGCTTAGTAGGAGGTTGGCTTAAATTTCAAGGAGAGTATAGCAGATTAGATGCGCGTGTAAAACTAGTAGAAAGCGATCACAACGAATTAAAAGCAGATTTAAAACATTTATTAAATGATATTCAAGAAATTAAATTATTATTAGCTAAGAACAAAGTTTTATAATTATATTTGCGTGTATTCATATACGTTTTTGGTTTTTTATAATTGATGTAATTAAGGCGCACTTTAAAAGGTGCGCTTTTTTTATGCTTAAAAGTTTATTAAAATTACTTTGTTAATTACTTAAACTGTTTTTTATTGTATGTTTAAAAGTAAGTGTATTAAGTTTGTTAAAATTATAAACAAATAAAAATAATGCGTACTGTATACCCACCTAAACCAGCTAAAAGCTTTGAAGCTTGGCTAAGATTTATAGAGGATCAAGTAAATACCACAAAAGAAAAAAGAGTAATAGAAGATTTTAAAAAAAGTATAATTAGAGCAAGAACTAAAAAATAATTTATAAATATGGTAAATTCAACAATCAAACAACTAAGAGAAAATACGCGTACTTGGAACACGCCCAGCGGTGACGTTTTACACGTTCATAATGTACAATTAGAAAACGGCGTACAAGGTTTTGCGTTTGGTAAAAGCGAAATAGCGCCGTATCAGGTAGGCGATGCGGTACAATATGAGGCAAGCCCAACAAAAGACGGCACAAAATTAAAAATACGTAAAGAAAGCACGTACAATGCTGGCGCAGGCGGTTACAATTTAAGACCAAATGCAAATAAAGATAATAGAATTATGAAGCAAAGCGCTATGAAAAATGCGGTTGCGATAGTAGGCGAGGGCAAAAGCTTTAACGAATATACAAAAATAGCTGAGATGCTTATAAAGTGGTTTAATGAAGAAACAAGCACAAGCACAGTTAGCCAAGTAGAAACGCGCAACGAATTTGCAAATAATAACATACCGTTAAATGGCGGTTTTGAAGATAATACAACCTATTAATATATGAATTTAAAACCAGAAATAGAGCCGATTTTAGTACGTGCAGAATACGCAAGGAAAGCCGTAAAAAAATGTTTGCCCTTGTTTGGCGTTAAGTTAGAAAATTTACAATTAGATAAGCGCAGCAGAAATATAAGCGACATACGCAGCATTGTAATGCACGTACTAAGAGTTAATACAGGTTTAAGCTTGCAAGAAGTAGGCAGTATATTTAAGCGCGATCATAGCAGCGTAATACATAACGTGCGTAAGGTTGAAAATTTAATAAAAGTAGATAGGGGGTTTACGCTTACATATTTAGAAATAAAAGAAGTTTTATTGGATCATTTGCACTATCAATTACATATTAAAAACAATGAATAAAAAAAAATATTTACCTTTAAGCTTTAGCAGTTTAAAAGCTTTTAGCAACAGCCCTGCGCACTTTGTAGCATATAAAAATAAATTGCAGCATCAAACCCCTGCAATGCGTTTTGGTACTGCGGTACATAGTGCAACATTAGAGCCAGAAAAATTTGCAGAGGATTACAAAGTATTAGAAGTAAGGCGAGGCACTAAAGCTTTTAAAGAATTAGAAGAAAATAACCCTAATGTAACTTGGCTTACACAAAGCGAGCAAGACGAGATAAACAAGCTTAAAGAAGCCGTTTTAAGCCACGACATTGCAAGTAAATTACTAAAAGACTGTACAGCCTACGAACAAGAATTAAAAGGCAGTATAGGCGGCTTAACGTTTCGCGGTTTTGCTGACGGCGTAAGTAGCTCTTATGTTGTCGATTTAAAAACAACGCAAAAAGGAGCGCCCAGAGATTTTACTAATGATGCATACCGACAAAAATATCATATGCAAGGTTATATATACACAAAATTACTTAGTAAGCTATTAGGCAGAGATATTAACGAACATTGGTTAATAACTGTAGAAAAAAACAGCCCCTATATAGTAACGTGCTATAAACTCACTAAAGAGTATTTAAACGACGGTAAAGCAGAATTAGAACGGCTATTAGAAGATTTTAAGAAATGGAACGGCGAGCCTATAGGATATGATAAAAATAGCAATTTTGGGTATTTTGATTTAGACGTACCAAGCTGGGCGTTAAAATGAATTTAGAATTAAAAATATTTATAGTTGCATTAATGCTGCAGGAGCTATTAGATGAAACAGAAGGCAATAATAAATATAAATATAAAATAAAGTGGCATATAAAAGAGCTTAATAGATTATTAGATAATATTACAGGTGAAGTTATAGAAGATAATACAGTAAGTAAATTAATAACAACCAGTATAGGGCGTTTAGATCAGTATTTAGAAAAAGAACAGATAATAATATGAACGTAAGAAAAAAAGGCAAAAATTTTGAATTAAGAGTAGCGAAAAAGTTTGGCGAAGCTTTAGGCACTGAGCCAAAACGCAGCAGTTATTATGGTAAATATTGGGATGATAACGGCATAGATTTAATGCCAGAAGAAACAGCCCCTTTTTTAATACAATGCAAAGCCGTAGAAACGTCTAAATATTTACACGATACTTTAGCAAATATGTACCAAGATCGTACTAAATATAATGTCGTTGTACATAAGATAAACCGCCGACCTCCTGTAGCAATTTTAACTTTAGATGATTTTTTAGAATTAGTAGAGATGCTAAAAGCTAATAAAATAATATGAACGAAAAAAACGCAAAAATAATAGCTTTAATAATAGCTTGGTTTATTGGCGTTTTTACTTTAATTGCCGTGTGTAATGCATAGAGAGTTTAAAGGCGTTTGGATACCTAAAGAACTTTATTTATTAAAGCAGTTAAGCTGGATAGATAAGTTAATTTTAATAGAAGTAGACAGCTTTAGTAGTAATGAATTAGAATGTTTTGTTAGTAATGATCATCTAGCAGAGTTTACACAAGCAAGCGTAAGCAGCATAGAGAAAGCAGTAAGTAAATTAGTAAAAGCAGGTTATTTAACAAGAACACGTAAGAAAATTAACGGTAAAAGTACGCGTTTTTTGCTAGTAAATAGTAGCAGATTCTGCGACAAACTAACCATAAATACTGCTAATAATATTTCGCAGAATTTACGGACTACTAAATACAATATACTAAAACAAACTACTAAAACAAAGAAAGAAAGCAAACCCGTAAATATTACGGAATGTATAAAAACATTTATTGAGGTAAACAGTACAGAAACAGAAGCAATAAAATTTTATAATTATTACGAAGCTAACGGCTGGAAGCAAGGCAACGCCGCCAAAAGTATTAAAAATTGGAAAGCAGCCGCAAATAATTGGATCATAAGAGCAAAGGAATACAATCAAAAAAATATAGCAAATGGATACGACACCAGCAAAATTAATACAGACCGCCTTAAGCAATATATTAAGCAAGGGCGTTAGTAAGCTTACACCGCACGAAGCTTTTACACAAGGCTTAAACTTAAGAGCAACAAACAAAACGCACCCAGAAGAGGTGCGGCACGTACTTTTAAATATGGTAGGTGATCTTTGTAAATTTATTGACGCTAAAAGAACTTTAACTACAGACGAAGATTTAATATTTACTGTAGAATCAATATTAGAAGGTTACCCAGCGTTAAAATTAGAAGAATTAAGGTTAATTTTTGAAGGAATGAAAAAGGGCAACTACGGCAAATTTTATGAACGTTTAAAGCTTGCAGAAATAGAAGAAGCAATTAGAAAATATGAAGGCACAACAAAAGCAGACGTATTAGAAAAAATACACCAGCACAAAATAATAACAAGGGGTGTAGATGATGTAAGTAAAATAAAATATGAGCCGCAAAGTATGGCAGATTTAAGGCGTAAAAAATTTAAGGAGATTTACGGTAACTTTAAAATAAATGAATAATGCCAGATTTTAAATGTAAATGCAGTCCTAAAGAAATAATAGAGGTGCAAAAATGTACAATACGTTTTATTGATGGTAAGTGGGTAAATGATGTTATTTGCGACAAATGCGGCGCGCATATGGAGCAAGACACAAGCAAAGTTAAGTACGGCTTACCAAATTTTAGTAGCAATAAATATGGGCAACTATAAAAAAGAAGTAATTTTAATTGAGCTATGTAATGACATATTATTAAGCTGTGTATAATTGGGCTGAAAATAGAGTTATAGAGCTATGCGAAGCACTAAACTTAGAGCCTAAGAAAACAACGGCTATAGATGATAGCACTCACCATATAGATATAACAGTAATACTAGATAATAAACTAATAGGCATTGACGTAAAAGGCGCT
>Ga0209337_1001205_pt1 | contig 20004 bp, 12 predicted proteins | sample LinPmetageLP53_FD_184044 | JGI IMG/M metagenome (GOLD analysis project Ga0209337, IMG submission 184044) | Marine viral communities from the Pacific Ocean - LP-53 (SPAdes) (version 2) | ecosystem: Environmental > Aquatic > Marine > Oceanic | place: Pacific Ocean | collected 2010-02-08 | reverse complement strand
TTTACAATACTGCCCACTTGTATATCAGCACAAGAAGTATGGAGTAAGGGAGATAAGGTAGCTGCATTCTTTATCTGTAGAGAAGAGAAAGATATCATGGAACTAGCACTGGCAGATTCTAGGAGTAGAGACGCATACGCTGGTGAAGTTATGAGAAAGAGATTGTCTCAAGATTGTATTAGATTTACAGGAGCGCCTAAGTTATTTATAGTTGATAAAGTAATTACAAGTTACAAAGATCATAACAAGGTGGCAACGTGTATACTAAGAATATCCACACCTGATAATATGGTGGCAGGTTACATAGTAGCTGCTGGAACACCAGCACAAGATAAAGGGATTTAGAGGTGAGCAGTCAGTTGACAGGTGTTGAACTAGGTAAGATGATTCAAGCTGTGGATCAGTTGAGTACTGAGGTTGATAGACTTTCTGTCAGACTTGATCAACTTGAAAGTCAGCTGGACAAAGGTAAGGGAGTTATCTTAGGAGTTTTTCTAGTAGCCTCTGGTATAGGAGCAGCAATGTCTGCTATTATACAAAAAGTATTTACGTCTTAAAGCAAGGAACAAAATAGATGGCATCTACATATACAACCAGAATACGTTTGGAAAAACAAGAGGACGGGGCTAATCCTAACTCTTGGGGAACTGTTCTTAATCAGAATGTTATTGATCTTGTTGACGATGCAATAGCTGCTTATACCACAGTGTCTCTTTCTGCTGTAGATGTTACACTGACAAATATTGATGGCCAAGCTGATCAAGCCAGAAGTGCTTTTATAGAACTACAAGGAGCTTTGACAGATGATGTTAATGTGGTTATACCTGCAAAATCTAAAAGCTACTTTATCAGAAACAAGACAACTCGTTCATCTGCTGAGACTACCAAGATTAAAACTCTGGCAGGTTCAGGCGCAACTGTTGGGTTTAGTGGTGATGGATGGTTTGTTTGTGACGGGGTGTCTGTTCATCAACCTAATGCAACTGGTTTAGGACTAGGCACTGCAGCTAACCTAGACTTTGGTACTGCAGATACAAACCTTATTCCTGTCTCCACCGCTGATATTAGATTTGTCAGAGCTTCTGTCTCTTCCACTGTGCCTTCAGCAAAGACCTTTACCAGCGTTGCTACCTTTACAGGGCCAGTAGTTGCCCCCGTTACTTCTTTGACAGACGCTGTCTCTGTTGTTGTCAATATGGCCCTTGGTAATAACTTTGCCTTGACCCTTGCAGGGAATAGAACTTTGGCAGCACCCACAGGTGTAACACCGGGGCAGACAGGTCATATCTATCTTGTACAGGACGGCACAGGTAGTAGAACACTTGCTTATAATAATGCCTACGTCTTTGTCAGTGGCACTGCTCCTACACTTAGCACAGCGGCTAACGCAGTTGATCTTCTTGTTTATAACGCACAGACCACCACTGCTATTTCAACTCTTGTTGTCAAAGCTTTCTCCACGGCTACCTAGAGGAATCATAGTTGTCTACACTATCACAAACAAAAAAGCTTAACTTTAGGCAAGGCATACACAGAGAGTCTACTCAGTATGCGGAGCAAGGTTCTTGGTATGACGGGAACAGGGTTAGGTTCAGGGATAAGAAGCCAGAGAACATCAGAGGCTGGGAGGTTAAAACTTCTGGCACTCTGCTGGGAACTGGCAGAGATATTCTTACGTGGCAAGATAACAATACGCAGAAGCACCTTGCCACTGGCACAGAGAAGTTTCTCTATGAATATGACAACGGGAGAACATACGATATAACTCCTGTTAGAACCTCTGTAAACCTGACCAATGCTTTTGGAACCACTCTGAACAGCGTAAGAGTCTGCGTATCAGATACTAACCATGGTCTAGCCGCTGGTGATTTTGCAGTGTTTACGTCTTCCTCTGTTCCCACAGGGTACGCCTTTAATAATACATTCTCTGTCAGTGTAATCAATGTAAACACTTTTGCTTTTGATAACACTGTCTCAGCAGGTTCCAACCAGAGTGCAGCGGGACATGCCACTGCGCGGTACCTGATACCTTCTGGAACTTCTGTTGGTATCACAGGCACAGGGTACGGAGCTTCTAACTATAACGCAGAGGTCTTTACCTCTGTTATCCTGACCAGTGTTGTAAACGTAGTAGCTGCCACGGTGGCTGTAAGTATAACCAGTAATGCCCATGGGCTAGAAGTAAATGACTTTGTATACTTTACCACTGCTACAACAGTTGGCGGTAACATTGTCCTGACAAGCTCTACTGCAGGAGGTCCTATCTTTCAGGTGCTCTCTGTGACAGATGTTAATAACTTTAGATTTAATTCTGCCATTGCTGCTGCTGCCACCAGTGCAGGGGCAGGGTTAGCCACGGCGCAGTTCCTTGTAAATGTCAGTACCACTGCTGGGTACAGGACATGGAACTCTCCCGCTGTTTCCTCTGGCATTACCTTTGAAGCTGCCAACTGGCAACTGGATACCTTTGGAGAAATACTACTGGCCAATAAAAGAGGGCAGGGCCTCTACCAGTGGTACCCCACTTCAGGAGGAGACGTTAGATCAGTGGCTGTGACCAATGCACCTGTCAGTGTCAATACATTTATTGTCTCTCCCAATGACAGACACGTTGTTTGTTTTGGTTGTTCTAATGTAGCAGGGACGAAAGAACCTTTACTTGTCAGGTGGTCAGATCAAAATGATTATACTAATTGGACGCCTTCTATCAGTTCTACTTCGGGAGAAAACACGCTTACAGGTGGTACTCAGATTGTACAAGGTATCAGGAGCAGAAACCAAATTGCAGTTCTTACTGATCATGTTCTATACGGTATGCGCTTCACTGGTCCTCCTTTTATCTTTTCCTTCTCTGAACTAGGCACAGGGTGTGGTGGAGTCAGTCAACACGGTGGCATAGACATGGACGGTACACCTGTCTGGATGGGCCACGATAACTTCTTTGCTTTTGACGGGAGGGTCAGGAGACTAGACTGCACTGTCAGAAGATATGTTTTCTCTGATATAAACAGAGAACAGATGAACAAGATATACGCAGGTGTCAACTCAGAGTTTAAAGAAGTTACGTGGCTGTACCCCTCTGCTGATTCCACAGAGTGTAACAAATATGTCTCTTGGTCCATGGAAGAAAACTACTGGGTCTACGGTGATGCCATCTGGACCACTTGGGATGACAGAGATGTATACGATAATATTGTAAACACTGGTACCTCTGTGGGCGTAACCAGACTATATGATAATGAGGTACAAGACCTGTTCACAGGAAAGGGAGAGAAGATAGATTCCTTTATTGAGTCTGCTGACTTTGGCATAGGTGACGGGAACGATATGCTCTTTGTTGACAGGTTAATCCCTGATGTTGAGATTAACAACGGTCAGCTTTCTTTTACCATACAGACGAAAGAGTTTCCAAACGGTGCGCTTAAAACAAAGGGACCTTTCAACGTGACGCAGAACACAGAGACAGTCAGGTTCAGGTCCAGAGGTAGGCAAGCTAGAATTAAACTAGAGAACAATGCCACGGGTACAGAGTGGAGATACGGTGACCTTAGACTAGACATACAAGACGATGGACTTAGGTAGGAGGGGGAGATGGCAGCAGTTTACCCTACCCTTCCTGATCTCTACGGCTTAACAGACGCTGAACTTCTCAGGACCTATACAGAGATACGCCAGTGGGCAGATGCTATTGTAAATGAACTAGAGGGAAGAGACCTAGACAGTTCGCGTACAGGAACAGTTAGAATAAACAGGGCTGTATCCTCTGATGAACTGGGACAAGCACAAGGTGGAGACATAGTATACGAGAGAAAGACGGGTAAGTTCAGAGGTTATGTAAGTGTAGCAGGCACCACCATTGGGTGGTCAGATTTTAATTCTTTTAGTTAGTAGGGGAAAGTAATGGGACTAAGTAGACTAGGCACAGCACCATCAACAGCTAATCAAGGAAGTACTTTATCTCCTTCTCCTGTTGCAGGAACACTGGCACAGAATGCAGGACAACCTGTGTCATCTTTGCCTTTTGCAGATGACTTTGGAGATGGTAATGTTATTAATAATAACCAAGATGGTGGCTTCTTTTCTTTACTTTCTGGCGCAACTAGAGATTTAGACACTGCAGAAAATACTTTAACAGAGGCAGCAGGTGCTGTTTCTAATATAAGTGAGGACTTTACACACCCCTCAGAAAGAAGTGGCGGGTTTGGAAAAGGTGGTACAAGCGCTGGAGCTTATAACACAGGTGGTCTTGTCAGGTTACAGCAGGGCGGTGGTTTAGACGCAGCGTTCTCACAAGGCTTTCAACAGGGAACTCTTCAGCCCATGGTCTCTACTCCTATTCCTCCCACTGCTGATCCTTACGGTAGTGCTGCTGGATTATCTAATCTGATGAAAGATGGTGTTTATACAAGTGTAAACGCTTATAATCAAGGAACTCCTGTTGGTCCTCCTGTAAATACTCAGATGTTACAAGCCGCGCAAAACTTTGCTAACCCCTCAGTTTTTAGTTATAATGGGGTTAATCAAGGAGGAGGTGGTCTTTCTGGCATGATGCCTAGCGGTGCTCCGGGGTCAATGAATCCCATGGCGGGAATGCAAAATAAAGGCACGGGTGCACAGCCACAACAGCAGCAGATGATGCCTGTACAACCTTATACAATGGGTACCTAAACAAATGAGAACAAGTCCTAATACAGCAATGGCAGCGGCTCCCGGTACACAGTACAGTGGGCTTGCAAATCTTATGGCTATGCAAGGTTCAGAGGGAGATAACACACTTGTTCACATGAGCAAGTCAGAGTTACCCTATCTGAACAATCTTGCCAGAGCAGCTGGTCACCCACAAGGACTACCTGTTAATCCTAAGACAGGACTACCAGAGGCTAATATTCTAAAAAGTATCCTCCCTATTGCAGGTACTATTCTAGGTACCATGTTCCTTGGTCCCGGTATTGGAACAGCTATTGGATCACAAATTGGTGGCGCTGCTCTGGGCGCAGGTCTAGGTTCTTTTGGTGGTAGTCTTCTGGCAGGTAGAAGTTTAAAGGACGCTGCCATAGGTGGTCTGATCAGTGGTGGTCTGTCAGGTTTGAGTGCTGGTATGTTTGGTGGAGAAGCTGCAGGTTTAGGTGATACAGTTACTCAGGGTACAGCAGGTGCAGCTAATCAAGCAACTGTAGGCGCTGGTCTTGAAGGTTTTGCAGAAGCTGCAACTCCCGGTGCGATTGGTTCTAATGCAGGGTTTACACAAGCAGCAGGTATAGCTGCTCCTGTTGGAATGAGTAATCTTGCAAATCCAGCTTTAAGTAGTATAGCTACTCCTTCAACAGGAGCAGGTGTAGGTGTTGATTTTGGAAGTTCTTTACCTTCTAAAGCTGTTCAGATGGCAAGTGTTCCTACTTATTCTCCAACAAGTCTAGCTAGTGTAGCTGCTCCACCTGTTGCTATGCCAACTGCTATACCTAACGCTCAATATGTAAAAGCATTACAAGCTAAAGATTTAGTAAATAAAGATTTTGGAGTTGGGGATTTAGCAGAAGGGTTTAAACCTAATCAATCTAGTCTTGATCTTGTACAAGGAATGGATAAACCTGCTTATCTTAGCCGTATACAACAGTATAATCCTAAGTTAGGTTTAGATAGAATGGACTTCTTAAAGACTCAGTTTAAACCTGCAGCTACTCAGGCAGGTGTTATGCTAGGCATAGACGCCTTAACGGAGCAGGGAGCCTTTGAACCTATTGACTATAGTGGTTATCCCACAGGGGAGGAGAACAAGGTTTCGCCTCTGCCCTTGAGAGGTTTAAAGTTTGAGTCAGAAAGAACAGGAGCTTTCCCCACCACCACGGCACAGGCTCTGGCCTTTGCACAACCGGGAGGAGCGCCTAGACAAAGATTCTTTAACCAACGCTTTACTATTCCTGCCAGAACAGGAGGAGGTGTAGCAGCATTAATCAGTAAGGGGCCTCAACCCTTTCAAGAAGGTGGTCTTACAGCTTTAGAAGTAGCACTGAGTGATGGTGATGGTTCTGGTACAGGGACTGGACCCGGTGGCACTGCTCCTTCTAGTAGTACAACAGAAGCTGACACCGGTTTTGGTTTTGGCATAGGTCAAGGAACTAATTCTGGTATAGACTCTGCCAATGCAGCAAACACTGCTGCAAGTGTTGCAGGGCTAGGCCTAGGTGTTCCGGGTCTAGGGCAAGTAGCCAGCGGCTTGGCACAGGCTGGACAATATGCTTCAATACCTGAAGCACAGAAAGGTTCTTTGCAGTTTAGTTTTCCAAGTTTATTTGGACTTGCGCCAACCATTGCCCAGCAGCATACAAACTTAACAACTCAGCGTGAATTAGATATCGATCCGGCAGCAGAGGAAGAAGCAGAGGCACAGGCAAGTTTTAATGCAGCTATGGGTTTAGCCTCTTTAGCCATGGCAGCAGAAGAGGCTCCAGAAGATATTGCAGCAGTGGCAGAAGTGGCAGAAGCAGCAGAGGCAGCATCTGCTCCCGGTGGTGGTGAGTCCACTGGAGGTGGACATGATATAGGAGGGGGTGGCTCTTTTGGAGGAGATGATACAGGACCAGATAGTTCTGGTGATGGTAGTCCTTCTGATACTGGCGATGATCCGGGTGGTCCTTTCCAACAAGGCGGATATTTAGGAGCAATAGAAATGGCAAGTGGTGGTGATCTTAAAGATATAATGGGCTTTCTAAGTCCTGCCTATGGGCTAGGAAGAGCGGTTAAAAAAGAAGGTCTTGAAGGTCTTATGGCACACCTTAGTCCTGCTTTTGCCATGTCTCAGGGAAAGCTGCCAATGGGCTTAGACAATCTAATGGGAAGCAAGGCCCCCGCCCCTGCTCCTGCTGCTAGATCAACAGAGGCACCTGTTCAAGCTGGGCCTGCGCCTACCATTGATGAACTAGAAGAACTACAGAACGTAGCGGTGATGCAGCAAGTGCTTGCAGGACAACCTGTGGAAGCTCAGATGGGTGGGTTAGTATCAACCTTTGCCATGGGTGGTATGCCTTCTCCTTACTTTGAAGGAAGAGTTGTAGGTCCCGGTGACGGTATGTCAGACTCTATACCTTTCTCTATAGAGGGGGAGCAACCTGCTATTCTATCCAGAGATGAGTATGTTCTCCCTGCTGATATTGTATCTATGATGGGTAATGGTTCTTCTGATGCAGGTGCAGGAAAAATTGATTCTTTCATAAATGACTTTAGAGTGCAAAAATATGGTAGAGGTGAGCAACCACCAGAGACTAACAAAGGACTAAGCAGTATAGGATAGCATGATTAATATTTCACTTGTACCCATTGACGAGATTAGAAACATCTGGGGAGAAATCTCAAGACACATAAAAAAAGCAACAGACTACACCTACGGTAGATACGAAGAGATAGATGTACTTCATCAATGTCTGACAAACAAGTTTCATCTCTGGGTAATATACAAAGAGACTGAAGAAGGAGACAGGGACTACATAGGAGCCGCCACTACAGAAGTATTAAAGTACCCTAGAAAGACGGCGCTCTCAGTTGTATTTCTTTCTGGGGATGACTTCTCAGAGTGGATGCCAGATGTAGATAAAAAGTTTGTAGAGTTTGCCAAAGTTCTTGAGTGTGACTTTGTAGAGGCTTGCGGCAGAGCAGGTTGGGAGCGTAAAGTAAAGAAGTTAGGATGGATTAAAAGATTCACAATCATAGAGAGACCACTGACATGAACAGAAAAATGATATGGAACGACGGGTTAGATAGCTGGACAGAGGAAGAACTTCTGTGCATGAAATATCTTAATGTCTGTTATGGTAAAGGTGGTGGCTCTGCTCCTCCTCCTCCTCCTTCTTCTGTTCAACAGTCTACCACAGCTGAGTTCCCCACAGAACTAAGACCTTTTATCAGTGATATCTTTGAGAAGGGTCAAGCTATTCAAGAGCAGAGACAGGAAGAAGGGTTCCAACCAGAGCTTACACAACAGCTGGCCTCGTTCACCCCAGAACAAGAGGCTTCTTTCCAAGGTATACAGAACGTGGTGGGCCAGTCCCAACCTCTCTTTAACGAGGCCACTACACTTGCCAGACAATCAGGCAGAGCCGCCACTGATCCTGCAGAGGTAGCTGCGCTGATGAACCCCTTCCTCAGAAACGTAACTGATATTCAGAAGCGTGAGGCGCAGAGAGTTGGCGATGTACAAGAACAACAGCTTGCTGCTCAAGCTTCTCAGGCAGGAGCCTTTGGTGGTTCCAGAGCAGCTATACTAGAGGCAGAGAGACAGAGAAACTTGAGCCAACAACTGGGTGACATAGAAGCGCAGGGTCTTGCAGCTTCTTTCCAGAACGCACAGAACCAATTACAGAATCAGTTTGGCAGAGAGTCTGCCTCTGCTGCTCAACTGGGAGCACTGGGCGCTGCTATACCTGCACAACAGTTTAAAGAGTTTGGTGCTCTGTCAGGCATAGGCGCTGCCAAACAACAACAGGCACAGAGAGCCTTTGACATTGCCACACAACAGGCCAGAGAAGAGTATGGCTTTCCCATGGCTACACTGCAAGACTTCTCCTCTATCCTCAGAGGGTTTCCTCTCCCTGCTACTCAGAATGTTTCTAAGCAAAGCTTTAGTCCTGCACAGCCTCTGTCTACTCAGCTACTGGGTCTTGGCACAGGACTGGCTGGTCTTGCAGGTGCAGCTGGTGCCTTTAAGAAAGCAGGTGGTTTGGTAGGTGCACCTGTTGGTATGAAGAACGGTGGGTATGTTAAGCTGGCAGGTGGTGGTGGCCTAGGTCAGATGATGCAGGAGAAGCTTCCCTCTAACAGAGTTAGAATGGGTAAGACTGCTTATCAAGATGTTACTGTTCCTATCCCTTATGAACCTAACTTTGCCGACACACAAAAAATGATAGATATACTGTTGAAAGAGGGAGGAGCGAAGGGGTTATCCATTCTTAAAAGAATGGGTTATCGTAATGAAGCCATAGCCTTTGCTCTGGGTGAGTATCAAAGAGAACTGCCAGTTACGGGTGAAATTGCTACAGCTGCTGCAGAAAAAGCTAGTGTTCCTGATTCTGCTGCTGCTATTCCTGTAGCTGATCCAAGTGTTTTCAAAAACCCAAATGATCTTAGCTTTCTTCAAAAAGCATTTGGCGTTGCTGACGATATAGCACAAGGAATGCCTACTGGTAGGCCAACTGCCCCAGTTGATGTTGCTCTAGGCCAAAGTGCTCCTGCTATTCCTGCTCCTAAGATGGCAACAAAGATAGACTCAAGGGTGCCTTTCATTCAAGCCTCTCTAAACTCAGATGGTACAGTTGCTGCTCCTCCTCTCTTAAGTGCTGCCCCTGCTGCTGTTCCTGCTCTTCCTGTGGGTGGGTCTACTGATTCTGCTACAGTTCCAGTAAATATGGCAGGTATGGACCCCACTGCAGCTGCTGCTATTCCTGAAGCAGGTTTATTACAGCGACTACAAGAGTCTTACCCACTTAAAATAGATGCACCTACGACTCAATATACACCTCCTCCTCCAACACTTCCTGATATACTAGCACCTAAAGATGATAGCATGGGTATATATGAAAGACGTGCTAGAGAAAATGAGATGAGTATGAAAGGACCAGTTTATCCTGATCCTCTTCTTAGGCAAAGCAAACCTTTACAAAGCATTGGGTTTGACGATGTATCAGGACAGCAAATAGACCTGAGTGATCCTGCTGTGAGACAACGAATGTCTGAAAGAAGTTTAAGTCAGAGTTTTTTAAATCCTACAGCAGTTAATCCTTTGGATGTAGAAGAACAAAAGGTAGAAGACTTTCAAAGAAATGAAGCGTTAAAAGCTAGACAGTTGTTATCTGAACAACAAAGTGGAGGTGGTGGTGAGTTCTCTGGATTAAAAACTCCAGAAGAGTTAGCAGCACAAAACGCTTCTTCTGTGTCTATAGACCCTATACAATCTGGTGATCTTACTGACACTGCTACTACAATTAATAATGCGCCTATTAAACGTCAATCTACTGAACCTGCTGCACCTACTACTGCTGCACCTACTGCTGCTGGTACTGTTAATGATCCTTTAGCAGGTCCATTTCTTGATGAGGAGTTAGATAAAGGCAGACCTTCTCCGGGAGCAACTCCTGCACAGATAGATTACAATGCTAAGATAGCAGAGTTTAATAATAAAGATTACTCAAAAGAAGTACAAGCTGCTCTGGGACCAGCGCCTACCTACGAGAAAGGTGAAGAACCAGACTTTGCTTCTCAAAAGTATCTTACACTTCTTGGTGTAAGTGCCAGAATACTATCTTCTAATAAACCTGCGCTTCAGGCTTTAGGTGACGCTGTTCAACCTGCTATAAAAGAACTTGCAGATCTTGGTAAGGAAGAGAGAAAAATTCAAAGAGAACTAAGAACAGAAAGAAATACTCAGAAGAGAATGGATTATCAAGACAAGGCAGGGCGTCTCAAGATGCAAAGAGATTTAAGAGGTGATGATATAGACGCTATGAAAACTGTAGCAGAGATAGGTCATAGACAAGATCAGTTAAAAATTTCTAGAACAAATGCTGATTCAGCAAGAGCAACTGCAATGGCCAATGCTGGTTTTCAGAGACTTAAAACTGATACGTTGATCTTTGATAATTTTATGACACAAAAAGGATATAGAACTTTAGACGAGGTAAGAAAAGAACTTGATGGCTACAAACAAAGTTTCATCAAGTCACAGTTAGCTATTGCTAAAGCTTCGGCTATGCCTTATTCTGCAGATAAAGTTATAAGTGAAGCTAATAAAATGTATGCTGCTGAAGTGCCTAATCTTATTAACCGTGCTAATGGAAATACCATGAAAACTGATGATAATGGTAATGTAATTCCTTACACCAGAGAAGAATTAGTACAAAGACTTGCTCCTCTAGGTGCTACACCTACAGGTGGTGGTGGTGGTGGTGGGCGTACACTACAGCGTCCCGATGGTTCCTCGGTTATAGTAAAAAGCTAGTGTCTGAACAACAGAGACCACCCGCTACTAACTTTACATACACCACAGAAGGTGGTGTGTCTATGGATATATCTGTGCCGGGGCAGCTGTCTGATGACCAAGTAAATTCGTGGTTAGATGAAAATATTGAAGAGATAGAGATAGAAGCAGGTCTTAAAGAACCGGGGTTTGGTCCCTTCACCATGGGCGCTGTACCCACAGAAGCTTTTGAACAGGGGCTATACGGTGCCAGACAAGTAGGGGCTATGCTAGGCACAGAGCTTGGCCTTCTTGATCAAGACACAGCTGCAGAAGATATCGCCAAGATGGAGCGGTATAAACAATACTCCAGAGAACAGGTGAGAAGAGAAGACTTTGCCAGTGGTGATCTTGTCACTGACCCTGAGACAGGCAGACAAGTCAGAGAAGGTGAGTTAGAATACTACAGAGACAGAGACACGCTACAGAACTTAGCCAAGGCAGAGACTTTCTCTGATGCCATCTCCACACTGGCAGATAATCCCGGCGCTGTTCTACCTATCATAGGTGAGTCTCTTGGTTTGTTTGCCCCTGCACTTGTAGGTACAGCAGTTGTTGGTGTAGCCACAGGTGGATACGGTGTTCCCGGTATCATTGCCACTGCTCTGGCAGGTGGTCTAGGTTCTGGTGCCACAGAGTATGGTTCATCTTTCTTTCAAGCTTTCTCAGAAAACGGTGTAGATGTTAGTGACGATGAGCAAGTACTAGCTGCCCTTAAAGATGACACAACACTAGATGCTATCAGAGAAGACGCTGCCAAGAGAGGCATAGCCATAGGTGCCTTCGACGCTGCCACGGTGGGCTTTGCAGGTAAGCTGACAAGCCTTATCAAAGGCGCTCCTCTTAGTGTAGGAGCTTCAGAGGCGTCACTGGGTAGGAGACTAGGCGCAGGTACAGCAGAGGCCACTGCACAGGCTCTAGGAGGGGGTGGTGGCGAGGCCACTGCACAGGCTCTGACAGGTGAATACAAGCCGGGAGAGATATTACTAGAAGCTGTGGCAGAAGTACCCACTACTCTGCCAGAGGTAGCCCTAGGTGCCAGAGCAGGTAGAACCAGAAAGCTTAGAAACGCTCTGGTAAACAATGGGTACACTGATCAACAGATTGAACAGTTTGGTTCTATGTCTGGTAATGAACAGAATAAAATTATCAAAGAACTAAGAGAGGGGAATGTCAGCACAACCTTCCCTTCTCAAAGACAGGTAGATAGAGAGGCAGAAGAAGTTAGTACGGAAGCAGTGGAAACTGCTCAAGAGTTATTCCCTGCGGATACAGACTTAGGTACTGCTCCTGTGCAAGAAACTGCGCCTACTAGACCAGCTACTTCTCCAGATTTTATAGGTACCACTGAAGGTATAGTTATACCTGTACCAGAAGGAGAAGCTCCTATTACTTTTGAAGAGCTTGAAGCAGTAAAAACTGAAGTTATTCTTGGCCAAGAGAGTGATACAGATTCAAGCATTAGACAATCTTACGATTTAGTTTTAGATACCTTCAATCAAGTTTTATCTGACAGTAGTACTGTAGGTAGAGAAAGTAACAATGTTCCCTTTCAAAAAGCTCTTACTAACTTTGAAACTCAGGTAGAGGCTAAGTATCCTAGCATCACCTCTAGTCAAAAAGCAACGCTACGTGAAGTTTTAAATGCTAACCAACCTCTTCCACAAAATGTAAACGAATTAGGTTCAGCCTCCGTAGTAAATATGAAGAGCGAATCAGGTGTAGTTGTAGATGAAGAAACGCTTCTATCTGACTTTGCTTCTCCAGAACAACGTGCTGACATGCGTACAAGAAATGAAGATGTACCGTCTACCACTGCTCCTACTGCACCTGTTCAATTAACTATGACAGGTTTAGACACAGAACAAAATCCAGAGAATGACTTTATTCAAAAGTCTCCGCTTCGAGAAGAGTTAGAACGCGCCAGATCAAGTACAAGTACAGACCTTAAACAAGATGAAATATTTGTAGACCTTTTAAAAGCTGAAGCTGTTGCTCTTGGAGTACCAGAAGATAAAATTACAGCAGCTGTAGATAAAAGAATAGATAACTTAGTCAGAGAAGCGGCTGAAGAAGACCATGCTGTTAGTGATCCAGATAGTATGGCACCACCTGCCACAGGTTCTATTACAGAAGAGCAAGCAATACAACAAACAGGTAATCAACTGGCTCAGTCAGGTGATCTTGTCACTCCTGCACTTGCCGATAAAGTTCTTAGTCAAGGTGAGTACAACGAGTTTGGTGCAAGAACTGCCAAAGACCTTAACTGGTTTGCCAGATGGTGGAACTTTCCTGATGTTATGGCAGAGAGATACCCAGCCTTTGCACCTTTCTGGAACGCTGTAAATTTACAAAGACAGGTTACATCTCTAAAGCTTACAGATTACATGATGCCAATGGCTGATCCTCTGAAGAAGCTGAAGACTACGCAGAGTCAGCTAGGTGTGGCACAAGCACTAGAGCTTCTAGATCAGATGGGTAAAACTGCACTGTCTAAATATGCTACTAATGGAAAACTTGACCCTAGTAAAATGAGAGACCCTGCTAATCCAGATCAATACATTCTGGTAAACGAGGGTGGTGCTGATGTAAAGACTACGCTTACAAAAGGACCTGTTGGTGAAAAGAAAGGAGAGACAATTGTTCTAGATCAAGATCAGTTTGATGCTCTTCTTGGTATTCGGGAATCTTTTAATAAGGCCAAGGCAGATATCATAGCTGCTTATAATTCTAACTTCTACTTTGGAAACGATACCACAGTTGCCAACTTGAGCGCACTTGTCACTGAATTAAAAGCATACACAAATCAAGAAGGCAAGGTATCTACGGATAATCAGGAAGCTGCTCTTCAAGCTATTAAAGATTCACCCCTTATTAATACTGATGATCCTAAAAGTATTTTCAGAACTGAGACTAATCCTGCTGACCTAATCAATTACATTAATAATTACAGGAATACTCTGGCTGTATATGAAAACAATCCATTCTATTTTGCACACCAACGCTACGGTACAATAGCTATTGTAGTAAAGAGGAGCAGTGGAGATAGCGCAGAGAATGTATGGGTAGAAACTCATAAGCCAAACGAGTTTAGAAAAAATCTTCTGGCTGTAGACTACAACCAAATTGAAAACACTAACAAATACAAGGAGATTGTTGCTAGGCTCAAGCTAGAATATCCCGGAGAACAGCACGAAATATCTGTTAAAAACTTTGACACAGCCTTTAACGACTATACAGAAAATGTCGATACTGACAACGTGAGTGAGATGCTCAGTAGAATAGCAGATGTTCAGATGGAAAGTTTGACCAAAGAACAGAACGAAGCAGTTACACAATTCTTAGATAAAGCTAGAAATACTTTACTCACCACAAAAGGTTCTACGGTGGACCCGGATAATTTCATAAAGCGTTTGAATACACCGGGGTGGATACGTCCAGACAACGCTGTTGAACAGATGAACGATACCATTAATATTTACATGGGTAAAGTGGCAGGGTACGTGGCAAATCAAGGAACAAAATCCTTGAAGCAAGCTGCCATCAACCAGCTAAAGTTCCCGCCGGAAGGTGCAGCTTTTCCTAAACTTGCTCAGTATGCAGAAAGACTTGATAAGTATATGAACGATGGTTACCGTGATGTGTTTAATCTAAAACGATTATCCTTTCACTACTTCTTAGGACTAAACCCCTCCTCTGCAGTGGTCAACTTAACACAGATACCAATGGCCACTGTTCCTTGGCTTGTCAGGTTTAGCCCATCTGCCAGTGCTCAGTTAGAAGTTATGAGAGCACTGAAAGATGCTGGTAAAGTTGCTGGCTTACTTAAAGGTATCAAGAGAACAGGCACAGGTTCTGTAAATGAACTGCTAAAATTAGACTACCCTCTGGGCAAAGGTGTTGAAGCCAGACAGCTATGGGATGATATGAAGATTGACCTACAGAATAGCAGGTTAATGTCGCAGGTAACTGCTGAACAAGCTGGCCTTATAAACTATGGACAGTTTCAAGCTGGTAAAAGTCTGATAAGAAACGCAGAGAATATATCATCGTCTATCTTTAGTTACGTTGAGCTTCTGAATAGAATGTCTACTTACATAGCTGCTCATAGAACATACACCAAGGCAGCTAACAAAGGCAGAGATAGTCTTGATAAGCTTAACGGTAAGCTAAGTAATAACGCTGACTATCAAGCCATGTTAAAGATGCCAGACTTCACAGGCTCTAGTGATGCCAGAAGGTTTGCTGCTTTTTCTGTAGACAAAACTCAGTTCCTGATGGGCGCTGATAACAGACCTGAGTTTATGCGCGGTGCTATACCCAGTGTTATCTTCCAGTTTATGCAGTTCCCTGTCAGGTACTTACAACTGATAGATGGTCTTGTGTTTAGAGAGGGAGGAGTTGTAAAGAATCCTAAAGAAAGAGCAGCGGCTCTGGCTTACATGGCAGCGTTTATGATGATGACAGGCGGCTTCTGGTCACTACCTCTGGCAGAGAACGCTGTTGATCTTGGTGAGTTTGTATACAAAGGATTGTACAAGATTGATCCAATGATTAAAGCAGAACTCGACAAGGCGCTTTTTCAAATGGGCATGGAAAATCCAAGTTACTTTACCAGAGGTGTGGTACCACAGCTGGCAAACATTTCCCTTACCAGTAGAACAGGTGCTGGTAGACTACTTCAACCTGATATGTTTAGTGGTGACTTCTCAAAAACAATTGGCCCTGCTGGTTCAATGATATTTGGTAGCGCAGCTGCTGCAATTCAAGCTGCACATAATGATGACTACTTTATGGCTTTTGCAAACACTATGCCTACAGCTATGTACAATCTTATGAAAGCTACAAAGATGGGTGTGACAGGGCAGATTAAAACGAGTAGACAGAATAGAGTTATGCTTGCAGATGAGATTAGCGCAAAGCAAGTTATACCACAGATAATAGGTTTTCAACCTGAAGACGTGTCACAACAAATGTTGTACGAGTTTAATATCAGAAGAAGAAATACAAGGACAACTGAACTTCAGATTGCTTTTGGTAATAAAATTAAAAGTAATCTAACAGATGGCTATAGGTTTAGTATGTTGTATGATCAGTCTGTTGCGCGTAAAGCTCCTGCTCCTGCTCTGCTACAACGCTCAAAAGAAGCTTATAAAGAAGTCTCTAAATATCTGAGACAAATGGAAGAGTATAATCTAGGTGTTACTGATCCTTCACTACTGCTTAACAGCGGCACTCAGACGTTTAGAAGTTGGGCTAAGAACGCAGCAGCACAGGCACAGGGTACGCCTAAACTTGGCAGGAAGATTGCTAGACAGACAGCGATGATGGATAATTATTTAATGGCACCTTATCCTCAGAAACAAAAAATGATTCGTGAAGGTTTCCAACCTTATCTACCATAAATAACTTTTCCTTTTATACATAATACATCAATGTTAATCTCTCCTTATGATGGAGATATTAAGAGACAAAGCATACCATGTATTTGTGGGTTATGACTCAAGGGAACACATTCCTTTTAAGGTCTGCTCTCATTCAATAACTCGCAGGTCCTCTGTCCCTGTGGAGATTACACCTGTCTATCACAGGACCCTTCGACATGCCAAGATGTTCTACCGTGCTTGGCAGATAGACGAGGATGGGCAGTACTGGGACGATGTGGACAACAGACCTTTCTCTACAGAATTTTCTCATACTAGATTTCTTGTGCCTGAAATAGCCAGAAGAAATAACCTCTCTGGCTGGGTACTCTTCTGCGACTCTGACTTTCTTTTTCTCTCTGATGTGTGCGAGGTATTCAATTACTGCGATGATAAGTATCCTGTCATGTGTGTCAAACATAATTATGATCCTGAAGAAACCATCAAGATGGATGGGATGTTACAACAGAACTACAACAAGAAGCTGTGGTCTTCCTTTGTACTCTACAACTTGGACCACCCAGCTAATGATAGATTAGACGAGGTAATGGTGAACAGTGAAACAGGTGCAAACTTACACAACTTCTGCTGGCTTGACAGTGATGAACAGATTGGGAGCCTACCTCATAGCTGGAATTTTATTCCCGGTGTTAGCCACGGGACTAATAATATCAACGCTGTGCATTTTAGTCTTGGTGGTCCTTGGCTTGATAACTACGAAGACAGTGAGTTTGCTGAAGAGTGGGAAGCAGAACTTGACCACTACGAATTTAGTCAGAGCAGCTTTAGAAAAATAGTGGAGATAGTTTAGGTAATGAAAAACAAATATGATATTGTAACTTCTTTTAATCCTGAAGGGTTAGAAGTCTATGCGCGTAACATGCTCAATAGTTTTGACAAGCACTGGGACAAAGAGATACAGTTACACGCTTGGTACCATGACTTTGACGAGGGAGGAGCTTTCTTTCTCAGGACAGAGGATCTAGAGATTCCTACCAAGAGTGTCAAGTATTCTAACCTGAATAACATTCAGGACATGCTAGAGTACAGAGAATCTATGAAGGTCCACAACGGTACTGAAGGTGGGAAGATACAATACAACTGGAGACTAGATGCTATCAAGTGGTGTCACAAAATCTATGCGCTGACAGAGACAGCCGCTGATCCTCATGTTATACAGGATAAAGACTGGCTCATTTGGTTAGACGCTGACACTGTGACCTTTGCAGATGTAGACTCTGAGTTTCTAGATGGTGTCTGCGATGACTCCTATGACATTGTACACCTTGGTAGAAATTCTGTGGACTATAGTGAAACTTCTTTCATTGCTTTTAATTTAAAGCAACGTCCCGCTGTAGACTTTCTCTCTGACTTTAGAGAAACCTATGACAACAGAGAAGTCACTGCCTATAGAGAGTGGCACGATGGGTTTATCTTTGAGAGACTTCTGAAGCTACACCAGTACCACGGGTTGAAAGCTCTGAACCTTACGCCAGATGTGCCTGATCTGAATGCCTTTGCAACCTCTGCCCTGTCTACAAAGATGCAGCACTTCAAGGGTAATCTTAAAACAAAAGATGTAAGTCTTGAACACCACAAAAGGTACAAACAACTTTCAGAGATGATCTCCTTCTACAAGTGTGAAAGCTTTCTAGAGACAGGAACATACAACGGGGGCAGGGCTATTCAGATGGCGGATGCTGCCTTTGATCACACTGATAAGGTTACCTACACGGGGTATGATCTCTTTGGCACCACTACCCCAGAGCTTAACCATCTAGAGTTTAACTCCAAGGCAACCAACACAACTGAGGCTGTGATTGAAAGGCTTACAGAGTATGCCATGGAGAAGGCTAAAGAAGGTAAGACCTTTGAGTTTAAACTGATTGAAGGTAACACCAACCAGACCCTGAAGGGTAAACCCAAGGCTGACTTTGTGTTCATTGACGGGGGCCACTCCTATGACACTGTGTCACACGATTACAAGCAGCTGAAGCATAACAAGATAGTGGTGCTGGACGATTACTTCTCCAAGGATGAGCAAGACAGGGAGCCAGAGGAAGAGCACAGGGGCGTCAATAAACTATGGACAAAGAGCATCAAGAATAGAAAGGATGCCTATGTCTATGTCATTCCCTCCAATGATCCTGTCATGGGCGGGGGTATCACTCACCTAGGCGTGGTGGTGGACCTGTCTCTGCCCAAGTACAAGGCCAGAGTTCCTATCATTGTACACCCCAAGGATTGTATGCCCTCTGATGACATTCAGAATAACATCAAGGCTAACCTGCCCAAGATTGATAAGTGGATTAACTCACGGTGCAGGATCAATAACGAGATTATCTTTGTTGTCTCTGCTGGTCCATCTCTTGACGTTGACAGGGTCAAAGAAGATAAAGAGATGCTGGAGGAAGCCAACAAGGTTGTAAAGATTGTCTGTGTTAAACACGCGCTACCCATGCTTATGGACAAGGGCCTGATCCCTTGGGCGTGTACCCTACTGGACCCCAGACCTATTGAAGGTGTCTCTACTCACGGGATAGTCAGGAGCACTCTGTTTAATTCTATTGATCCTAGGACAAATTTCTTGGTGGCTTCCATGACTGATCCCTCTGTGGTGGACCTACTACAGGAGAAGGATGCCAGTATCATTGGCTGGCACGCTTTCTCAGAGGCAGTGAAGGGAGGCATAGAGGGTTCAGGAGAGGACGCTCTGATGATCACCGGGGGTACCAACGCTGGTCTCAGGACCATTGGCATTGGACATACCCTAGGCTTCAGAGAGTTTCACCTCTATGGATTTGACATGAGTCTAGCAGGAGAACCTAGTGAAGAATTACAGAAGGGAATGGACGAAGAGGGTAAGCCTAAGTTTCTCAATGTATCTGTGGGAGACGAGAACTATTGGACTACGGGAGAACTACTGGCAGGTGGGCAAGACCTAGAGAAACTGTTTCAAACTGCCAACGAGATGGACCTGATCCTTCAGTTCAAGGGTAAGGGTATGGGCGCAAAGCTCTGGGAGATAGAGAAACCAGCTGAGATGAAAGGGTATTCTTCATGGGGGATGTAATTAATTTTACAAATTCTACAATGATTAACAACGATGGTACGCTTAACGCTGTAGGTAAGGAACAAGCGTTGCAGCATTTAGCCAAATGTGTTAAGCTGATGCAGCAAAGATTAGACGATGAAGAAATCGATGGCGCTCTTACGCTCCTGTTCAAAGACGGTGAATTAGTAGAAGATATTATGGCAGGTAACATAAGGTCTACGTCTTTAGTTTTTGTTCTAGAGTATATAAAGTATCAGGTACTTACAGGAGCAGAGGGTTTTACAGAGGAGATAACAGAAGATGATTGAAGCTATTTTAAATAACCAAGCTGAGATTATTGAAGCAGTGATGGGCGTTGTAGTGGTTGCCTCTTTAATTGTAGCAGGTACCAAGACTCCTGATCCTGACACTGTGCTAGGTAAGATTTATAAGGTAGTAGAGTGGGCTTCGCTTACCTTTGGGAAGGCCAAGCAAAGCGGTGCTGTTGTACCTGAGAAAATAAAAGTAGAGATGGTAAAAGGTAC
>Ga0209337_1001204_pt1 | contig 20009 bp, 19 predicted proteins | sample LinPmetageLP53_FD_184044 | JGI IMG/M metagenome (GOLD analysis project Ga0209337, IMG submission 184044) | Marine viral communities from the Pacific Ocean - LP-53 (SPAdes) (version 2) | ecosystem: Environmental > Aquatic > Marine > Oceanic | place: Pacific Ocean | collected 2010-02-08 | reverse complement strand
ATCATTATAAATAATACATTTATTCTGAATATAATCTTTATTTTTCACAAATCAAACCTTATTTAAGAAATTGTTTTGGATTATTTACTGATTCTCCTTGTTTAACGCATTCGGCTAACCATTCTTCTGGTATAGTTTTTTTGCCAACATGGGGTATTCCTAATTTTTTTGCATAAGCTTCATATGTAGTTTTACTAGCTTTTGAAATACGTTGATTTGGATTTTGAAACACCATTCTGATATCAACACCTGGATTACTCTGTAAAACATGTTTCATTTTTTTACGATCTGTTGCAGTCCAACGACCTTTTGTTTCTATATACATCATAGACCCATTACGTTTAGTAAACACAAAGTCTGGTGTATATTTTGCGTCTCGTTGAGGAACTATGTATTTAATTACATCAGTCTCATAACGAAGTTCATAAGAAGTTTCTTTGATCTGCTCAGCTACTAAAAGTTCTAAACCAGAACGGTAACCGTATTTATATGCTGCTTGGCGTTGTTTGCTACCAGCAGTATGCCAGTGATTTTTTTTCATTATAACTTTTTATTTATTTTAATATATTTTTTACCCTATTGTTCTTTCATTATTTTTTTATATTCTTGCAAAATAATGTCTTTAACATTTGAATAATGTTGTGTGCTTTCATTTGCTTCTGCCGGCAAGTTTACTACTTTCCACAATGTGTCTGTAAATTTTTCTGTAATTCTGCCTTGAGTTGCCTGTATATCTTCATCATAACCAATTCTTGTTTTCCAAGACTGTTTTATTGCTTTAACAAAGTTTAGGGTTATTTTATCAACAAGATCTGGTTTCTTAGCTACACTCTCTTTAAATGCTATTAATAAAGCGCTATCTGACGGAAATGATTCTGTTTGTTCCATTTTCAACAAATCTTTTTTAATTTTTTCTACTGATGGACTTTTTTCATCTTTATCTAATACTAGATCTGTAGAGTCATCTGATTCAAACTCACCATCTTTATATTCAGCTAATTTTTGACCATATGCATTGTATTGTATTACGTTAAATTGTGTATTGTTTTTCCAAACTCCTTGTTCATAAATTCCGTCTTTATCTTCAGGATAATATTCAGTTCCTTCTCTGTTAGGCCAAGGACCTTTTCCTTTAAATATTAAATTACTTGGAATAATCTCTTTTTTGTACCATTCGCCTTCACCAACAGGTTTTCTGTTTTGCACGTCTCCTAGATATAAAGAATCAACCGGTGCTTTATTGTTTTCAAAATATGTAACTTTTACTCCTTGAGCTTTCCCGGTGTTTGGCCGTTCAATAATTAAATCAAAGGTTCCGATAAATATCCCATATTGTTTATTTGGTAAATTTGGATCATAATAATGTGCTTGGCCTTTGATATAATCAACTATAAACTTAGGATCTTCCCACGTCCCTGTTCTTGTTGAATTTAATTCACCTCGGAAAAAATGAAACATTGGATTTCTAGAATCTTTTATGTCTACTTCAATCTGCCCTTTGGTTGGCGTGTGAGTTGTTTTATCATAGTCTCCTGTATATAATCCGTTCCAATTTCCAAGTCTACCTGTCTGTTCATTAGGAACTTCCCGAACATTACCTGTTCCTTTTATTGGAAATATTTGCAAATTCATTCCGTCTGGAGAATATTTAACTAAAACTTCTCCATTTTTCATCCAAGGAGATACTATTCCAGATCCTTTCACATCAAAACCTTTATCATCTACTGTCATTTTAAATGGTTTTGTTGTTTTTAATTTTACATCTCCTCTAATTTTTTTAGGTTTTGCATTTCTTAATTGAAATAAATCATCTTTAAGATCTTGATCATTTGAGTCGATTCCAAATTCTTTAACTAAATCAACTAATTGACGTTTCCATCCTTCTGCTTGTTCTGGTGTGTGTATAGTTACATTGTTTAATTCTGTTACCATTTTCTGATTATCAAAAAATACATTTGATTGTTTATCTTGTATAATAGGTTTTATTTTGTTCCACACATTATTAAATATGTTTTTATTATATATCCAAACATGAAATTTTACTACTTTTTTAGTTAATCTGATAGGATTACTTAACACATACATATATGTTTTTTTATTGTAATATCCACCAGGACCAAATTGTTTATTTTGTGTTAGCCATCCTATTGCATCTCGTCGCAACATTTCTGCAGGAGCACCTTTTGATCCTCTTGTTGCACGACCAATTAATGGAAATCCTATTTCTGCATTATTATTTTGAGCTTTTCTGTTTACAGCACCATATCTAATATTACCTTCTCCATAAATTGCCCATCGCCAACCTGCAGCGCCTGACTCTTTTAATAATTCTTCTCGTATTATACATTTTAATAATTTTGTCTGATTAAATGCAGTAATATTAGTTTTAACCAAACTATTCATTTCTTCATGTATTATATCATGCAATAAATTATTCATTTTTTAAACACTTTTTTTATATAAATATAGTTACCAATCAATCATTACTAAATTACCGTTCCAAATCATCACGTTATCTGATTTAAAGTCTAAATCTAAATCTAAATCTGGTAATCTAATTTTTTGAATATCTTGTTGTAATGCTCTTAAAAAATTAATTAGTTGTTCATTATTATCTCGTGCCCCATCTGCATCTAGATAATCAAATACAGAAACTTCTCCTCCTTGTTCTCTAGCAAATTGCCCATACCCAACTAAAAATTTATCAATTGCAGTTTTTATGTTAATTGATAATGGCTCTGCTTTAGACATTATATACATATTTTTATTATTTACATAATGTACTGGAATAAACGTTGTATATAGATCAGATTTTCCTACAATTAATTCAGCTACTTTATATTCTTCAGATTCTGTAGTTATTTTGAAAAGTTTGTCTTCTCCGTCAATACTATAAATACGACCATTATCTCCTTTATCAAAAAACTTAAACTGTTTTTGATTAATTTTGTCTATCAATCTAGTTGTTTCATCTTCTGATAATTCAGTTAATATGGTTTTTAATCGTATCATTTAGCATTATATGTTATATTTTTATCTAAATCCAGTTGAACTATAAAATTTATATCTACATCTGGTCTTTTCTTTATAGGTTGTGCTGGTTTACCTATTGCTAATAATTGTCCAGCATTATTATATAAACCTATTGTTGTTATATATGGAGAAAATATACTCCCCGTTGCAAAGTCTTTATATGTTTCATCATTATCTTTAGTTAATGTCAAATTTGATGACATATTAAAATCACCAGCATCTATTCTAGTAAGAACATTTAATTCATGTATAGTTTTAGTGCTCCTATAACTAGCAGTAAATGGAACTCTTTGAATAAGATCATCATATCTATAATCTGGTGTTGATATAACTGCAATTCCTTGTTTTGTAAATACGTTACCAATATGATTAGTTTGCAACAATGTTCCGTCTTCTAATCGATCACCTAAATATCCAACTTGTGTGCTATTAATAGCTTTATTAAATATACGAACTTCGTCTAATTTTCCATGTAAATAATCAGAATCAGTAAATCCTCCTATATATAATGGCCATTTATTGTCTATTCTTGCTGAAGCAGTAAATGGAGATAAATTGTCTTGAAGCAAATTAGAAGATATTGATGAATGCAATGTTCCATCTAAATACATTTCTAATTTACTTCCAGTTTTTTGACAAACAACATGAGTCCATTCTGTTACTGCAGTTGATGAAGTTATTGTAGTTTTAAATTCATCAGAGCCAGCTGCAGAAAAAACTAAATGATTACTTCCTGATAATTCTAATTTAAATGGATATTGTGGAGTTTTTGAACTAGATGCTTTTGCAATAACTAATTCATTATTTACAGAAGAATTTGCTCCTGATATAAACAATGATATACAATAATCGTTATTACGATCATAAAAACCATTTAAATTAGATTGAATATATCCACTACCACTAAATTCAGCTGCTAAGCCTACTGACTTTTTTAATCCAGATGTTGTTGATACGCCGCCTACATACGTTATTCCTGAAGATTTATATTCAACTCTAGTAGAATCAAAATATTCATTAAATCCTTCATAAAATGTAGAACCAGTTACTATGGAACCTGATATATAATTTGCATCATATAAATTTCCATATCGATCACTTCTAATATCTAAAACAGAAAGACCATATACAGAACCTCCATAAAATGCAGTACCATATAAAGCAGCATCAGATGCTGTTATAATTAAAGACGATTGTTTTATGCCTTCACCTATTTTATCTTGTGGAAAAGAAAATATAGATGCAGTTTGATATAAATGTTTTTTAGTTCGATTTAAATTAGTTGGACCAAATGTATTAGCTGGTTCTTTTTTTCTTTTATAGAATAAATGATTAATTGAAAAATATGTTACTGATTGCAAACTACCATCGATATTTGCCGTATCATTATATATTAATTCAGAACCAATAGCTGGAAGATTATTATAACTAGTATAAAATCCTTTTAAAGGCAATAAACTACCTGTACTACTACCGGAGACAACTGTAAATACTTTATTAGTTTGAAATGGGTGTACTTTATAATCAGCCGAATCTATTTTTTTAAAAACAGACGGATATAAACCTTGTTTTGAGTCTTCGGTATTTGTTATTCTAGATTCTGGCATAATAGAAACTTAGTTGTATCTATTATAAATATCGTACAAATAAAATACGTTAAAAATCTAATTTAACACGTATTAGTGCTTCTTTAGTAAAATCTTTAAGTAAAGGTTTACTTAATTTAGCAACTGCTAATAATTCACGATTATCATTATATAATCCTACTGTAGTAATATATGCTTTCGGATTATTAATAAATGATGATTGTTTTAATTCACCAACACTTCCCGTTACATAAGAAGGATTATTAGAAAAATTATATTCTGCATTTTTTACTCTAACAAAATAATGAGTACTAGTAACTTGTTCAGAATTTCTAGCTAAAAATCCATATGGATCTCCGGACGGCGCTGTTTGTAAAACAGATCCAGATATTGAATGAAATAATGCAAAATGATTATTACCTTCTGAATTAGATCCTGTATTTGTTTGGAAACTTAATTGTTGATCTAACATTTTTGCATCTAATATTAAAACTCCATGATCTGGATATGCCAATCCATAATAAACTGGGGCAATTGAATTAAATACACCATTATTAATAGATCCTGATACTATATTAAATATTTTACCCGAATCTCCTATAGATGGAGAAGCTAACGATGAATCATCAATTAATGAAATTGCAGTTCCTGCAGTTCTACTAGCAGAAACACTACCAGTAGCGTTAAGAGGTCTAGATGCAGATATTAGAGTAAGTGGTATTTCAAAATTACCAGCATCTAATCTTTCTCTCAATCTATTTCTTTTAAAATTAATAACATATATATGATCCGTGCTACCACTACCAGCTGTTGTAAATCGTGAATCGCCAGGATTTAATAATAATTGTCTATATTGGGAATATATAGCTCTAGAAGGAGAATCATTTGATGTACCTAATGCAGAAGATCCACTTCCTTTTGCATGACCATATGCTAATGAAAATTGTACAGCCGAACCAGTCGCTCCAGGAGCTTTTTGAGATACATCAACATAATATCTTCTTTGTGATGTTGTCTGTGCTGAACTAGTATGAAATGTAATTAAACTAGCTAATCCATCACTCCATAAACCCGCAGTAACGGTTTCTTTTTGTTTAGATACAACATCATTTAACATATCAAATTTTGTAAATGTTCTACCTAATCTTGCAATACCTTGCATTTGATCTCGTTCTGCAATTATTTCATTTGCTAACTGTCTAGCCAATTGTTGTACTTGTTCATTAATTGATTCAACAGGAGCTGCTGGTAATTCCGGAGCAACTTCTCTTGGAGCCGGAGCTTGTTGTCTAGGAGATGTTTGACTAGCTAAAGCTGCTGGTACTCTACCTCTAGCTGCACCACGTGGTAATACACCATGTCGTGGTAATTGTTTTAATTTTTCAATAGTTTCCATAAAAGTCATTTTTTTTTAACCTATATTGTTAAGTTCTAATTGTCGCTTTTTTAACAGTTAATTGAATAGTAGAACTTCCGCCAGTTTCATTTCCAATAACAGTTATAGTTGCAGTTTTATCTTCTAATAATTGTGTTTTAGCAATAACACTAAATTCAAATCCAGAAGCTGCGACACTTTGTGAATCTTCATTATCTCCAATAAATCTAGGAGTAGTTGGAAGAACTGAATTTTGTAATGCTCTAGTAACTTGTATATCAGCTACTAATGAATCAGAAAGAATTATAGTATATCCTAAATTAGAATTTCCTCCTTGGAAATTACTTGTATTTGGAGATATAATAGCACTATCACCGCCGGCTTGTAGTGTTATTACTGAATTACCAACTGTTATAACAGGTATTGTTTGTGTGTTTTTTGGTAATGTAATTAATTTATATCTACATGCTTGAGTTTCATCAGGTATAGCTTCTGTAAGTGGTAAATTTTCAATAATAGTACCATAAAAATTTGTACCTAATGGATGATCTGGATTCCATAAATCGTAATCTACTTCATCATCTGCCAATGCAAATTGAGTAATACTAAATGCATTTCCACCCTGTGCTAATAATTCTCTACCTTTTAAAGTTAATATAGCATCAACAGTTACTGAACTGTTATCTAAATATCCCATAGTTAATTTCCTATTTTTAATAAATATGATTCATATAAATTTTATGTAATTCTAAAACTTCCTTGATCTCCATTGTTTTGATATATCAATTGATTAGGATTAGTAGCTCTAATTTCTGCTACTGGTCCTCCGTCTATAGTATCTGGAGAATCTACATTAAAATTAGCTGACGTCATTTTGGATCCATTATATTTTTGATTTTCAATCCCTGCAGGAAGATAATCTACTACAGGTGCTGCAATATATATAGGCGTACGGGCTGCTTGTTCCGTTACAATCATAACACCATCCTGTGTTACAAGTGATAATCCGTCTTGTATAGTTACAACGCCAAGTTCAAATGTTTTTATTTCCTTAAATTCAGATAATAAACTTCCTGAAATAAATGGTATTAATGGCTCACTAATTGTTAATGGAGTTGAACCAGTTATATAAGTACTTCCAGATCTAATCAAATATTCTCTAGAATATATAGTTCCATTATATTTATCTTCTACAGATGCAGTTATATATCCTTGCCATTGATCATCATCAGAGCCAGATATTCGTACAACAGATCCATCCATCTGTCCAGCATATCTTAAATACTCTGCAGAACTAGTTGGAGGTATATCAGTAATAGTTACAGTATATCCTTCATCAGCAAATTTTACTTCTGGAAGAATATTTTCTTTATTTCGTTCTAGTATATTAGGCTGTATTAATACACCTGACAATAAATCAGCCCTTGCTGGTAATAATTGTTCTAATTGTTTAAAAAATGATAAATCAAATAATGTAAATATTTTAATATATGAATTAATATCATTTTTTTCTGTGTATTTTTTCCAATAACCCTGAGCAGCTTGAATTAATCGAGGATATGATTTATCTTCAGTATCTCCTGGGTCTCCAATATATTGATCTAATTCAGTGAATCCAAATTGAGCTATTATATCCTCATTAATCATAGTTTGAGGTGAAAAATATACTCCTAATTTTTTACTATCTAATGGTGCTTTATCAAATTGACTTCTTTCTGCTCTCGTTTTTACATCTAAGTTTCCAATTAATTCATTATTTTCAATACGTATTTTGTTGTCATCAAAGGTTCCCGCAGCCATTGAAATTCCATCATAATAATATGTTTCTTCGATAGAATCATATGGAGTATCATTAGTCCAAGAAGCAAATGAAGCAGATATACCAGATGACTTAGGTTCAACTCCTGATAAACTGCTTGTTGTAGAATGATTAATTTTTTGTGTTAATGGAAGTCTAAAAACTAATTCATCATATGCATCTAAGTTAGCATCATATGCTGCGGGTGCAGTAACATGATTATTAAAAGCAGAATCCCCTAAACTTGTAGACCATAATCTTAATTCTTGTAATTGTCCTTCTAATCGACTTACACCTCCAATACCACCTAAAACTAATGAACCCGAATCTTCAAATGTTGACGGAGATGAGGCACTAACAGCAGCAATAATTTTTCCATATTTTGCTTTTTTTGTTAGTAATTCTAAATTAGTTCCAGATGTACGTAATACTGTAGTTAAATAACCCCCATCAAATATTTCAATTTCTGCAGAACTAGTTCCATTTAATTGCATAGTACCCATGGTACCGCTACTAAAGTCTACATTAACTGTGTTTTCACCAATAGTAAACAAATTCATAGTTCCGGACATAGTAGGATTAGTTAGAACATTATCTGTTCTAAATCTTAATTCAACAGCATCGATACTTTGAGAGTAATGAACCGTAACAGTCCCAGCTGCATTAGTTATTAAATCTAATGCATAATCAAAATTTAATTTTTCGTATATTGGTGCTCTTTCTAATCTAGGCCCGCCATATTCATTAATACTTATCATGGATTGAGGAATACCATAACATGATAATAATGCTTGTATACTTCGTTTAGTACCCTTAGACTTTAATAATAACGGCAAATTATTAACAATTCTACGCCAAACAGTATATGTTTGATCGCGACCAGAAACAGCAGGATCTCCTATACTATTAGAGCCTGTTAATGGTATCCCGGCTTCTGAAGTTCCTAAGATATATTGCCATAAATCTTGATTTTGTTGTCCATTACTTAAATTCCATCCAAATTGTTTTGCTACAGAATATAATAATTCATTTGGCATTCCTAATTTTGGATTTTCTTCACGTTTATTAATTTTAGTCATATGATTAATATACGTATAAAGTATATCATAGTGATGCCCTAACATATTAACAAATGTAATTAATGAAGTATTATTTTCATCAAATCTAACAAATTCTGGAATTGTATACATTAATGCATTCACATTTCTATCATCATATAATGACGCAGACGCATATAATCCAGTAAACCAATCTGTAAATTGGCTACTAGAAACAGGATATAATGTATATGGATATGTAGAATTAGATTTAGGAATTGGAGTTATATAACTTCCGGTTACTTCAGATACCGTAGGAGATATTGGTAATATATTATGTGTAGTTAATTGTGATGATGATTCATAATATAAAAATTTTTCAAATGAATCAAAGCCTCCAATTAAATTAGTTTTTTGTGTAGTAAAATCAGATGCATTTGTAGTAGCTACAGATCCTGATAATTCAGATATAGCTGTGCTTTGAGATGTATAATATTCTGATAATTGTATTTTATATTTTAAGTTATTTAATCTTTCAGTTGCCGAACTATAAAATACAAAATTATTAAAATCAGAATAATCAATATTTAAATTAATACCACTTAAACTTCCAGAAAAATAACTATCTATAATTTCTTGAGATGTTTGTACAGACGATCCTAATAAATCAGTCCATGTTTTTAAATTAGTTTCTGATGAAAGCTCAGACGCTGCATTTGCTTGCCAATTAGGATTAGATAATTTATTAAATGATTTTTTTTCTATATTAGGAGATATTGAAATCTTGTCTATATAAGAAGATTTTTGTTCTTCTACAATCCAACATTTAAAATCTACATTAAATTCGGTAGATAATGGTTCAGCTAATTTAACATATAAATACTCGCCAATAACAACACTATTAACAAATAACACACATTTATTTCTACTAAAATTTAATAAATATGATTTATAATATCCACGCCCTGTTTGATTAACATTTTGTATATAATTTGTTATTTGCTCTAAAAATTGTGTATCATTGGAATTTATAGCACGTAAACGTAATTCTGTTCTATCTGGAGAAATTTCATCAATTCTTAAATGCTGTCGACCGTAATCTCCAATTAAATTCTTAAAAAAGTTTAATACAAATCTATATGAACCGCCAGTTAATTTTAAATTTGCAAATTGTTTAGATATGTCAATTGCAATTGGCTGATTTAGATTAATTAATTTTTGGGTATCAGTATCACGATATTCTGGAATTTTAGATTCAATTCCTATTCTATGATTACCGGTTATCCACGTATTTTCAGAATATACATGTAATTCAATTCGCTGATCATATGATTGTTTTAAAATCTCTGAATTAAAAAATATTCGCTCTTCTGTATCAAAATCTAAAAAATCAGTTTTGCTTTTAGATATACGTTCTCCAGAAATAGATTTCTCTGCAGTTAATATTTGATCGATATTTTTATATTGCTTTAACATTATATTTCTCTATTCCATTCATCAACATTTTTAGAAGCATCTGTTATAGACCAATAAGTTTGAGCTGCATTTATTGTGCTATATTTATTAGGATTATTAATACCAGCTAATGCTGTTATACTAAATGTATCTCCAACTTCAAATTCTGAGTTTGCAATAACTACGTCTTTTGTTGCATCTTGTACTTGATATTGTGATATTTTTCCTCCACCAGCTAAAGGATTTTCAAAATCAAAATATTGTATATAATCTCGTTGTAAGTATTTATTAGGTCCACTTCTTGATATATAAAAATATATTGTATTAAAATCTGATGCATCACTATCATGTCTAAAATTAATCTTAACACGAAATCTTAAATCAACTCCAGACTCTTTAATTTGTTTAGTTATATAATAATTATTTGGTCGTTTTTGAATTTGTCCTTCTTCTAATTCATCTATTAAAATACCAGATGCAATTCCTTGTTGGGTTGGATCAGAAAGAATTTTTCTATTTTCAGATGGTTTATATCTTGCATATATAACATCTTCAGATTCTTGTTCAACTGTTAAGTCAAGATCTAAATCTATATCAACATCATCAGTATCAATAATTCTAGTAGTAGCAGGAAATTTAAAATAGTTAAATTGTGTATCTATAACTTTTAAAACAGAATTATTTAGTATTTTTGTGCTAGCTGCTTCTACTATTAATAAAGGATTATCTGTAGCACTTTCTTGTAATTTAATATTACCAGCTCGATCTCTAGGAACTATACTACTATTATTTGATTGAAACGTTAATCCATTTTTTTGGTATTTTATTTGAGTTTCAAGAATTCTGGGATCTTTTTCAATTGCTCGTCCTATGGATTGTTGTACTGCTTGTTGTACAATACCTGTAACAACTTGTTTTCCTAAATTAACTTTAAAATTTTTTTTTAATTTTGCCATTATCTAACTACTTTAAAATAAATCTGGTCATCAATATATTCTTCAGTGATTCCATCTTTAATTTTAAATTCTAATCGATAATATCTTTCTGGCATAAAACTATTCATGTCAACAGTTATAAAATTACTAGTAGAATCACAACTTACTTTGTTATAAATATCATCAAACGGAATTATGTATTCATCAGTAGCTGCATCACGAATAGCGTAATATGTTGTTTCTGGTAATCGATTTACTGTTTGAGTTGGAAATAAATTAGTTGGCGACTTGATTGGAAATTTATCTCGAGCATATATACGAATTTTACTAATTTCAGTATCTTTATACTGAGATTTTGTTTTTGTAAAAACTGCATATGAATCTAAATCTATTTGTGATAATGTATTATTATATTCAGCATTGTCAAATAACATAACCAATCTAGGAACATATATAGTATGAGTATCTCTACTAAAAAAGCTAATAACTCCTTTATCATTTGTAGATTCATCAGAATCTGAAAATTTCATTAAAAATCCATTATTGTCAATACTAAAACCACCACTTCCACTTATCCATAATTGAATAGCATCAGTTACATCCATGTATATATCAGTCGTACGTAACGAAAATTCTTCTTGTTCGTTTAATCCTATTTGATGAAAAAATGTTTGATTGAAAAGAGCAGTATTAAATGAATCGCTACCACTTTGATATAACCAACTACCACCAGTACCTGATCCAGATACATATAGTGATGAATTATTAATTTGTATATCTTGGCTACTAGAAATCCATGATGTTCCAGTACTCCCACCTAATGACCAAGTTGCATGAGGAACTGCCCATCTAACTCCGTCTTGTACTTTTGGGTCTGATGTTAAATACCCAGTTCCATTATTCCAAGTTTGTCCTAAAATTTTTGCATCGATTGTATACGAAGAAGGTAAATTTTTAGCTTGACTAGTAAATAATTGTAACATAAATTTACATGATGATAATCCAACAGAATATTTTGTTAATGCAGATTGTATTTCTGTCATATCAAATTTTACAATAGCTCTAGATTTTTTTAATGTTGATCCATCCGTATCTAAACGCTTTCCAATTTCTAGTATCTCATCTAACCCAGTATTATATCCAGATTTATGTTCATATAATGTAGCATCACTATCTGCATAAAATATTTTAAACATGTTTAACCTTTATTATCCTAATGTTAATTTATACCACACACTAGCACTTCCAAAATATAAATCACCACTTGAAGATACTACTAATGCACCATTAACTACAGTTGGTAATGTTGTTAATGATTCAAATGATAATGCATTGGCTACATGAGATGCAGTAACTGCAGACACGGCAGCTGATGCACTAGTTACGGTACCAACAACATTAGCTGCAAGTACATGGGATGCAGTATTAGCAGTGTCTACATAAGATGCAGAAGTTGCACTGCCTAACAAAGAGCCAGTTATTCCGGAACTAACATTAAGCGAACCACTAATACTTAGAGTATGTGCAGCCGTAGATCCAGATATTACAACAGTTTCAACCTGATTACCTGTTAATACATTATATAAATCTGAAACAAAACTTGCTGATATAAGTCCTCCGGATGTAATTTGCGCACGATTAGTATTTAATACGCTCATAATAATTCCTTTTATCTATAAATATACTAAATTAGTAATTTACTACACGACCACGTATATCTTTATTTGGAAATTTTAATTCAAAAATGCTAGGATCTAAAGAAGGATATATTATTCCTTTTTTAGTTGCGGTTGGTAAATCATAAATATTTCCAGAATATCCTGCGTCTGAATCATATAAATTTTTTAATTGAACACTAACAATATTTTGTACTCCTCGTATATTTCCTAATAAATTTGTTATTTCTGATTTAATAATAGGTTGATTGATTTGCCAACGATCAATATGAAAATATTCTTTTAATTTATTAATACAACTAAGTAATATTTCGTTACTATTATAATTAGTTAATACAGAAATCTCAAAGTCAACTCCAATGTTTATAATAAATCCGTCTTTAATATTTATTGCATCAGTTAACATTCGATAATAATTCAAATATGTTTTTAAATTTTCTTTTATAGCACTATTCAATGTCGTTAATTGTTTAGACGAATTATATCCTAATACATACATATTCATTGCTAATGGATTTGCAATTCTAGATTCAATTAAATCTTGTTGAGTAATTTGATCATCTGGAACAATATATGCTTTTGATACACTTCCAAATTTGGATGGCATAGAATATGATCGAATGATATAATCATCTCTAGTAACTAATCTGTTTTGAGTAGCAAAATTACCTAATGCATTATTTTTTATTTCTTGAATTGAATCAGCATTTGCTGCTCCGCTAGATGGAACTGAATTATTAACAGCTACTGTGCCTTTAACAAAATTTAATAATGCAACATTTAATCCCGCATTAACATCATCATCATATTCTATAGATTTTATATTAACTAATGTTCCAGCTAATACGTTATCTGAAATACCATTTCCTACAGTATATGTTACAGTTAATGTAGTATTTGCTGGTGCTTGACCATAAGCTCTAGTATATAAAAAATTAGAAGGATCTATATCTACATCAACACCTTTTCTAAAACCAGCTAATCCATTTCCTACATTTTCAGGATTAGGAAGTACTTCTTCATCGTTATTTGATGAAATACCAGCACCAAATTGTATTTCCATACGGCTGTCACTTCGAAGTGAGGTAATAAATCTTTTTGAAGTCTTTTTTAATTTTAATAAACTTGGAGAAGACGATCTATATGAAACAAAGTCTGGATCATTTTCTGCTAAATTAGGAACGTCTTGAAAAACGGTATCTTGTGCTAAATATGGAACCTCTGTCCATGCATCGCCGTCTGATTCAGTTATAGATACAATTTCTATAATATTTGTATCTGGTAATAATACTTTATCATATGCTACTGGAGATGTAAAATTAAATTTTGCAGTTTTAATTGTTCCTGAAACTGATTTTGCTTGTTTTTTTAATAAATAATATATTGGTAGTTTAGTGGTATTATTAGATTCATATATAGTTACTTCTGTAGGATCGAATGATGACGAATAACCAAAATCGACACTATCTAATGTTCTAAACACGGTATTTCCATTTGCATGTTCAATTTGCATTCCAGATTTAATTGGTAATGCATATGTATAATCTGGTCTAACAGAATCTCCAGTACCTATAGCTGGAACTAATTGATATATATCTAAATTTACATAGCCAGGAACAGAATTATTTGGTTTATATCCTAATGATTTAGCTAAATCAAATATATTTCCTCGTTCTTGAGCTTGATGTAACAATGATTCTCTTAAATTTGTATCAGCATAGTAACTTAAAACATCTCCGACATAAGCAGCCATCTCCATAAATAATGATCCGGGAGACGACTCATTAAAATCTGTATAATCATTTGGAAAATATTGTCTTGTAAATTCTATTAAATTTTTTCTAAATTGACTAAAATCTTTACCTAAATACGTTATGTCTTTTTCTACTTTCATGATATAATATTACCTTGTGTCCCCTGATCGATACTTTCTACTTGTACATTACCAGATTCTGTTAATGATATCGTTATTGCTAATGGACTCAATTCATCAGTTGAATAATTTATTGTTATTTGTAATTCATGTATTAATGTAGGAGTATTTTGATTTGTTAATACATCAATTTTTTCAATTGTTAAATCAGGAATCCAATAATTAATATCCCCTTCTAAACTTTCGGTTAAATCTTCTATTAATTCATTAATATTTGGTTCAAATAAAAAATTTAATAAATCACTTCCATAAAGAGGCTGTAATACTCGTTCTCCCTTTTTAGTTAATAATAATGTTTTCAATCTAGCAGTTTGTATTTGATCTGTAGTATATACAGTTCTAAAAACAGCCGGATGATTGAAAGAAAAATCAGCACCTAAACCAATTTCACTAACTCCAAATGCATCATCAATACCAACTATACGATAAGCCATTTATTATCTTCCTTTCTTTTTATCCATTGCTTTTAATAAACCAGAATAATCTCTAGTTAGTGCTTTTGCTAAAGCAGGATCAACTGCCATATCTTTTCCCGTTTCTGGATCATGCATTACACTTGGCATTGTTGTTTGTGTATTTCCGCGCATCATTCCAAATGCATTTGCATCTGTAGAATTATATGATAAATCATTATAACTTTCATTCATCATGTTTGCATAATTACTAACTGTGCCAGTGTCTGTCAATGAATCAGTTTCATTTAAAACATCTGCAAAATTATTATCTTTAAATTTTTTATTTTTATTTTTAATAATTTTTTTTGTTTTAGATCGTTTAGGTTGTACGGACTCTGTTTTTAATTCTTTTAAAGAATTTTCAAATTCCTTAACAGTTGAGTGTAATCCTTCTTTCAAGATATCAGATAATTCTTGTTTTATTACATTTCGTACTTCTTCTCGAATTGTTTTTTTTAAAATTGTAAAAAATGTTTTTTGTTCCATAATAGTTTTATTTTATAAATAAATATTACTATTAATAATTTACTCCCGTTCCCCAATCATCTCTACTTGGTTTTGGACCGTACATTATTTTATTTGCCGTATCAACATAATAATCACCAGTTTTTCCTATATTATTATCAGGTGGGGTTGTTTCTTGAAATACTTGACTAGGGGCTTCTTGTAATGAAGATAATAAATCTAATTGCCTATCTACTAATTGCGAAATTAATTCATTTCGTTGTGTTATATCGCCATCTGAAACATTAATAGTTTGATAAAATTCAGAATTTAAATCATCAGTTACTTGATTTAATCGATCGTCTGTTATATTATCCATTTCTGATCGAATATCATTTGATATTGATGAAGGTATATCAAATTCCTCTGAATTACCACATACAGAATTTAAGTTAATTAATGAGCCAGCAATATCTTTAGACATAGATTCTAGTCTAGATTTTAATTCACCCGGAATAACATTTAATTGATTAACAGCTGTTATTGCATTTGCTATTGTGGTGTTTTGAACTTCAACTAGTTCGGCAGCTATAACAGGTAAAGCAGTTAATGGATTCACTAACTGAGCAACTTTTATTGATGCAGCAGCCGTAGTTGCAATTTGTAAAGCAATTTGTACTTTTTCTACAATTGGTGGTATTTCAGTTTGTAATTTCTGAATTCCATTATTGAGATCATTTAATGTGTCTTTTGCTTTTGTTATTCTAGGATCATCACATTTGCAATCATCAGGTAATTTTATTGTTTGTTTTAATAAACTTGTTGTATCAGATTGAATTTTATCTAATTGTTTATTTATTAAATCAATAATCAACTGTATTAGTTTATTTGGTATGGTTGGAATTTTGTCTAAGGGTGGTGTAACTGCCATAATTTTATTTTTTTAGTTTAAATTTACTACTTTTTATATTTTCTACACGGGTAGTTAATTCATTAAATTTGTTTTGTGTTGAGGTATCAAATATACTAATCATTCCACCTCCAACTGAACCTCTTCGAATTGTTGCTATTAACTCTTTTAATATCGTTGCTAATATATCGCCATGTACCATTGATTCATCAGCTGTATCATCGCCAAGTTTTAATTCAGGTGTATTAATTGTAACCATTTTTTTACTATCTAATGCTATAATGTCTGTTTTTGCTTTTAATATAACTCTATTTGCAACTCCTATAAGTTGTGATTCTTCAAAAGCTGATTCAGAAGTAGCTTTTGTAATAGGCTCACTTAATGTAAATTCAGATAATTTTTGCGTAGAAGTTAAATATAAAGAAGAATCGTCTGTTTGTATGTTTTCAACAATAAATTGTTTTTTATCTGTTTCATCTTCAGCTGGTCTTTTTGATGTGTTTGATAATATAATAATAGGATCATTTACACTATCTCCAGCCCAGGTAGGTTGTATATTATATCTTACTTCATCTTGTTTAGAAGTGCTACCAAGCCTAATACTGTTACCATGACGGCCTTCATTGATAGTATCTCCTTCATATGGTTGTAATGGACTCGTTGATACATTTTGATCAAATGTTACACCTGATTTAGTATTATCAATTTCTTCTTGTTTTAGGTTTCCTGCTAAACCTGGTAACAAATTATGTGAAATAGCAGACTGTAATGCTATTGATGATATATAATACCAATTATTACTTGATGCTCCGTCTTCTCTATTTTTACTATATTGTGTAGGAGCTTTTATTAATAAAACTTGCTCTCCAACTAATGGTATTTTTTTATTATTAATATCCATCGGCCGTGCAAAGTATTCTCGATTATCATAAATGTCTCGATTTAAACGTACTTTTACAGTAAATAAATTATCTCCAAAAGTTTGATTATCTGAATTTTTATATATATAAGTATATTCAGATGGTATAACTTCTCCAAATTCAAATTCCATCCGAATCCTTTTTTAGTTTATCGGTCGCTGTTTTTATTTTTTTATTTAATTGTTTTTCTTCTTCGTCAATTAAATCTAATTCAGACTCCAATTCGCCAGTTAAATTATTATCTGCAATTTGTAACAATTGTTTCTTTTCATCTTCTGATAATAAACTATCAGAACCAACAATTGTTTGTTTAGTTGAAATATATCGTTGTACTATTGCTGTTAATTTAACTAAATGATCATCATTTTTAACTGATACTTCTAAATACTCTTTAATTAATGGTACAATAATTGTTGCATCTGATGAACTTCTTATTAGTGGCTGTAATTGACTAACTAACTGATTTATTTGTCTGGACGTTCTTTTGGAATTGTGATATACATCTGACATTAAATCAGAAAACGAAACTCCTTTAAATAATTCTTCATTATTATCCATATCATGATACTTTAATAATAAATATCAAAATGGCAATTTTATGAACTCAGTCTTTTCGTATTCTTTAAATTTAACTTCATAAATTTGTTTTAATATTTTAATTACGCGTGTAATATTATTAGTTTGTAATCCTGTTCTTTCTCGTATAAATACATACAATGCTTTTTTATTAAATTCTTCAATATTTTCTCTTGATTCAAATATATGCAAAACAGAATCAGCTACATGTATATCAGATGAATTTGAAAAAATATAATTAAGATTATTTTGACAATATTCTATATAGGCATCCATAAAATATTTTAATGTTAATCGCATTTCATTGTTATGCATTTCTATTAACACATTTCTACTTTCATCAATATTTACCGGTTCTGATTTTTGTTTTAATTTAATATATGCTTTTTGATTTTCTGCAATTAAATAATTAAATGAAGATCTTGTATAATAAGAATACGCTTTTCCATTTTCTGGATTAAATTTATCTAATCTAGCAGTTAAATATGTTACTAAATCTGTTTGTAAATCTTTAAACGTAGAATCAATATATCCTGGTTTCATTTTATTTATAAGATTTTCTGCTAATTTCATAAGAGCAGGATATACAAATCGCCTATATATTCGTTCTCGTAATGTAGGATCATCAATTGTACAATTATATGCAGAAATTGATAATTCTGTTATTTTAGTCCAATATCTATTACTCTTTTTCTTCTTCCGGGGCATCAAATTCTCCTTTTAATTCGTCAATTACTTGTTTTAACATTTGAAATGTTGTACCGGCTTCGTCTTCTGATTCGAATGCTCCGATATGATCAATTTGTTTCATGTTGTTATATGCTGATTGTATTTTATCATACATAAAAACATTTGTTTTTTCTACGTCATTATAATATTCTTGAATATCAGCTAATAATCCTGCTAATATATAAGCTCTATAACTCATATAGACAGCGATTGTTGCTAGTAGAATACATAATATAATTAGTATTATCATAATATTTAATCTTTATTAAATGAGCTAAAAATATCCGTTATAGACTCCTTTATATCCGGATTTGCTTCTGCTAAATTCTTCAACGCATTTGATTTGGTAGTTTTTGATTTTTCAGAAGTTTTTATAGGAGATCCAGATTTATAATTTCTCCATCGTTCGTATTCAATTTGTGCAGCCATATGATCTGCATGATGAAGAATTACTGGCAAATTAGTTTTTAATTTAGCTTGTGCTGATCTAGAAATAAAATATGGTTTATTAGCATCATCGTATATACCATCGTGTATTTTAATAGCTTGATATTCATTCCAAGACATATTTACGTTATACTTATGAAGTAAAAATAATGATAAATCTGGTACCATTGTGAAAGGAATCTTTTCGTTGTGTTTATAAAGACGTCCCATATTTTTTCGGTGCCAATCTGAAGTTTCTGTTTGGTATACTTCATTTCCTTGTCCCGGAAATCCACTCTTACCTAAATCATGATGCATGGCAGAAAATAATAATTCTTCTTTAGTATAACCTGACATATCAGCTCCCATTGTTTTCCACGTATCATATAATGTTTCTACACAATCTATTACTCGAAGCACATGATCCACATAACCTCCTGCAAATGCATTATGATAATGAGCCATAGAAGATGCTGGCATAAACATTAACCGTTCTTCAAATTCATCATATAATTTATTTAATTGTATTTTTCTAGTAGGAAATGATGTATTAACTAATTCTCTATACTTAGTCCAGTTATCTTTTATTTGTTCTGCTTCTAACATTTTATTTTAATAATAGATAATTATTTTGATAATTCCAATATTTGTCCATTAACAAGTTTAGATGTGCATTTCCAACATGTATATGCTGTGGTTCTACTATCAACTTTATTTGATG
>Ga0209337_1001203_pt1 | contig 20025 bp, 16 predicted proteins | sample LinPmetageLP53_FD_184044 | JGI IMG/M metagenome (GOLD analysis project Ga0209337, IMG submission 184044) | Marine viral communities from the Pacific Ocean - LP-53 (SPAdes) (version 2) | ecosystem: Environmental > Aquatic > Marine > Oceanic | place: Pacific Ocean | collected 2010-02-08 | reverse complement strand
TACCGTGAAACCCACCTTCCTTACGAAGTGATATGCTATACACTCCAGCTGGTATACGTGTTTCAGCCATTACCTTTTCTTCTCTACGCTCATCTTCTAGCGTGTAACAAAGAAACTTTGTTCCATTTGTTGCGTCAAACAACAATCCACTTGTTGAATCCTTTTGACTACTAAATCTAATTACTTTTAATTTCATTTTATTTTATTTATTGTGCTGCTATTGTTACTGTACCGCCATAAACTCTATTGGTTGTAGCGGTTGTTGTCACCTCTATAGCTAACATATTTGTAGCCGTTGCATTTACATCTGTTATGTCTAATGTTGTATTACAATTACCCGCACCTTTAGAGACCATTGTTGTTGCATTTATTTGTACTTCAAAAACCTCTATAGCTAAATTAGTCTTATCAAATATATCAACATGAGTAGCTTTCATGCCTTCAGGTATAGAAACAAAAGCATACATTTCTGTAGCACCATTTGGAACTCTCATACCATAACCTGATCCTGCTGAGTCAGTATAACCTACGCCAAACTTAGTGTTACCGCCATCGCCGTTATCCATAAAATCTGTTGGTAAAAGCTTTATAACGCTGCCAAAAACATTAGGCGTTACTCCAGATGCCTTTGCAAATGTTACTTGATCGTCAGCTATGTGAGCCGTGTCTATAGATCCATCTGTATAATGCTCAGAGTCAACAGCATCATTTGCTATTTTATCACCGTTAATAGCATCTCCAGCAATGTACGCTTGAGCTATAGCTGTTCCTTGCCAAACGCCACTATCAATAGTACCTACTTCCGTAATATCTAAAGCATTTATGCTTGCTAAAGTTTCGTCGCCAGTATTTGTTCCACTTTGGCCATCTAAATAAGTAGCGTTAATAGCGGTGCCTTGCCAAACACCAGCAAGAATTGTTCCAACACGAGTTATTTGTGGTTGAGAGGCATCTACGTTTAAAGTAACTGCCCCACTTGTTCCGCCACCAGACAAACCTGTGCCCGCTGTTACACCAGTTATATCACCAGCTGTTAAAGCCGCATTTAAAGTAGATATAGTTGTAGCGTCTAAAGCATCAATATTACTTAAGGTTGCCGTACCACTTGAATCCGTAATAATATCAACGTCATTGATTTTAAGACCCATATTAGTATCAAGGTCTATTCCATCATCTTTAATTTTTAATATACGAGTTTCATCGACACTAAAATGAAATCTACCGTCATTAGCAGTTGTAGATTCTGTATGTGTAGTAAATCCAATTATTTGAGCTAATTGCGTGGTGGTTCCTTCATAATTAACGTTAATTCTAAGCCTTTCATCATCAGAGGAACCAAGACTTATCTCAGGATTAGCATCGTTAACAGGTTGATAAAACGTTACATCTTTTGAAAAGTCTACTGTATTACTAAACTCTACTGTATTACTAAACTCTACTGTATTACTAAACTCTACCGAGTTTCTAAACTTAGATACTTGATCGTATATATTTTGGCCTATCCACTTCATATTAATTTATTATTACATCTACTAAAGCCGTTGGATTACAGTCTGGAGAAGTATCGCCAGCTGTATCGGTTGTGGCTACAGTTACCGCCAACAAAGTGTCATTCGTTATTCCTAATACGGTTCTTGTTTCTGAACTAACTACAATTTCATCCCCTATAGAAAGCTCTGACGTAAATAAAGTGTTTACCCCATTCACAAGCGCGCTTGCCGTTGGATTTATAGAGCCGGTAAGGGTAAAAGTAGGGCCATCAGTTAGTTTTACGTACAATCCAAACTCATTAATAGCATTGCTAAACTTTATATCATCGTATACTAGCGTTGCACCTATAGGAAGTTCTACCCCTTTTAAGAGGTAAAACTTTCCTTTTAGAGCTTTTTTTATAAACAAGTCTACTTTACAAGAACTAACTTTTTGTATATTAGTTAAAGATATCTTAGATACATTAGCGCCATCACCAGGGGCTAGTAGCTCTTGGGTTAACTCACCACTTATGTTATGATGTAAAGTTGCCATGTTTTATTTTAACCCTTAGCCGCTACAATACCATCTGCAAATACCATGTACTCTAACATTTGAGTTTCAGTTGCAGTAGAAGAAGCTACAGTTATATTAACATTACCATTGTAAGGCATAAGCATCCAGTCTCCACCGTATAACTTACCTATAGTTTCCGCTGTTCCAGCTGCTGCCGCAGAAGCATTATAAGCTACATAAAAAAAGTTAGCCCTATTTGCGCTAGCATTTCTTATATACACTTTATGTGCTTTATCGTCAGTAAGCTCATCGTGTTCAACGATTACCGCTGCAGTTGTAGTTGTAAACTTTTTAGTACGTAAACCAGTAGTTTCTTCCAAACCAACAGATGGGTTAGCGCTTTTAGTCATTGTCATTTCACCACTAATAGTAACTGGATAGCTAGCTATATCACTACTAATAGTAGCGGTTGCATTTATTGTTGCCATATTTATTTATTTATTTATTTTTAATTACTATTAAGCTGCTGTTGGTAATATAACGTCGCTGTTAAATAAGCAGTATTCAATTATATTAGTTCCACCTATTGCTTGTATTTCTATTTCTGCGGCGTCGTCAGACGCATTCCAAGGAATAAACATCCAGTCGCCCGCGTATAATCTACCTATCATTGTTTCATGTATACCCCAATCTATGTAATATGTAGCATCCTCGGTAGTTGTGTTTTTAATATAAAGGTAGCTCGCTATATCGTGAGCGTCACCCGCCATTTCTGTAGCTAAAGGGCCTAACCTATGTTCAGTAGGATCACCTACAGTTACCTTTATAACTCCCGATAGTTTTTGATCTAAATCAGCGTTTACTCCAGCTTTTGTTAATGTTACCACAGGAGGAGCTATATTTAAAGCACTACCAGGCATTAAGTCTGGGCTAGTAATAGTTATTTGTGCTGTTGTTGCCATGTTGTTTTTGTTTTATTAATTAATTATTTTTATGCTTCAAATATAGCGTACTCTAAGTAAGGTGTACCAGAAGCTGAGAACGCCACTATACCGCAGGTTCCAGTCCAAGGAAAAAAAGCAAACTCTCCAGCCGCTAATTGGAATGCAGAATTACCATCTGTAATTTCTATATTTATAGCTATAGTATCGTCGGTGTTTTTAAGATAAACATAACTTTTACCATAACTTGTTGGTCCAATTTCTAAATCACTTGTAGTTAGCTTAACCTTACTAGGACCAACTACGTCTTGAGTAATGTTTAAACTATCCGTTATAGAAAAGTTTAATAAATCAGTAGTAGCATCAGTGCTAGATAAAGTTAATGTTGGGATTAATGTTGCCATATTATTTTTGTTTTATTATTTTCTTTTCTACACTTCCATCGTTGTAAATGTAAAATAGAAGTTGATTTTTAATTTCTTTCGTTGGTCTACCTAATAAATCAGTAATCATTATTAGTTCTTTTTTAGCTTGTGTTCTTGTTAATAGTGGCCCAACCCAAGTACCATCACAGTAATCATAAGTTGCTTGACATATTGTATCCCACTCGTTTTCGCAACAGTAATCGTCCACTGAAATAACCCAAGCGTAACACTCGTTGTTTAACCAGTAAGGGTTCCCAGCACCAGTAATACAATTAGCATTGTATAAGCAAGATAAAGAATCATTAACATTAGCAGTTGATTCGTAGTTATACGCCTCTGGATCCAAGCAACCCACAACCACTTCGATACACGAACCGTTATCCGTGTTAGCAAGTGAATCGTAATTAAGAGCAGTGTTATCCATACACCCATAAATATAAGCAATACAACTAAAATCCTCTGTGTTTGCCGAGGGATTGTAATTGAGCATAGAAGGATCCGTGCAGCCAGATATAAAAGGTATACAAGAACTATTATCACTATTTGCTAAAGGGTTATAATTAAACATTATCGAGTCTGTACATCCAAAAACATAAGGCTCACAACCACCATCGTCTGTATTAGCAATAGCACTAAAGTTGAATTGAGTTGGATCTGTACAACCATATATTAAAGGTACACAAGTATCAGGTGTATTTGCTAGTACATTAAAGTTAAACGCCAAGGACTCCATACATCCTAATATTACAGGTATACAACCACCGTTATCGATGTTTGCTATTGTGTCATAATTAAAAGCCGTTGAGTCTGTACAGCCCCACTCAGCTTTAACCTCACAACTACCATCACTTGTATCAGCTACAAAACCTTGAGTGTAGTACTCTAGGTAAGATGAATTAGTACAACCAAGAACATAGAAGCACTCAGTAGATGTGTTAGCTGTATCCACGTAGTTTAACGCTAGTGGATCCATACAACCAAATATCTTATCTATACAGTAGTTACCACAATAAGTTGGTACAGTACGTTTAAACAAAGGCTGTATAAAAGGTGGTATAACTTCTATCATAGTCATACCTAATGGGTTTGTTAGTTTAAATCCACAATGAGCAGCTGATTGCATTGCTTGTTGTGATATTGAAAACTTAAATGAAACTGGTTGAGGTGCTTTTAAGTTTATAATGTAGTCTTGAGAGTATGCTGTTGTGTCTAGCGTAAAGTTCCAAACACTATCACCTTGTGTTACTTCTAAGTTTGATGCTGCCCAACCATCACCAACTAAATCCGTCAATGTCAACGTGTAGTCACATGAAGGCACTAAAGACATTGTATTAGCTATAGAATCATAGTTGTACATAGTAGAATCAATACAGCCAAACACTATTAACTCAGAACACGAGCCATCGCTTGTATCAGCCCTAGGATTAAATTCTACATAAGAAGAATCCATACAACCAAATACTGGTGGACATGGAGCTGATAACAAAACATGAGCGGTGTCATATAAGAAGTTAGGAACAGTTCCGTGTATTAATGTGTCATAACACTGTACAACGTAATAGGATCCGTCTAAACCACCCCATAGAGCTCCAGCAAGACCATCTCCGTACGAATCATATATTGTAAATATTAATGGCACAGGTGGCAAGCACCTTTGCTCAACAACAATACCATAATCAGGCTCTGACCAATAACTATTACCAGCCGCAACTACAAATCCAGTGGTGTCTTTTACATCCCAAGAAGTTTCACTTTGATATTGATCAAGGTTTACAATAATAGTAGTAGGTACACAGTTAGGTGGACCTTGTGCTAATAATGTAAACGGCAATAATAGTAATAATAGTTTTTTCATTTATCTTTTCTTTTTACCTGGTTTGTAACAACTACCTTTAGCACCTTTTTTAGTGCCAGGTTTTCTTCTATAGCCTTTCCAACACTTCATAGGTGAGTTTACTTCTTTTAATTTAAAAGCTGTTTTTTTCATTTTTCACCACATTTTTTAGATGGATTACCAACTTGTCTCCAGTCTTGTTTAACCCAAGTTTTTAAACTACCACCACTACTCGTTCCTTTAACGTTGCTTTTAGATGATCTTTTGTATTTACCTTTTGAACCAGCGGATCTCTTAGCGTTAACCACTTTAGCTCTTTCAGCTTTACTCATGCTAGCAATCTTAGCTTTAGGTAGACATACTTTTTTAGTACCACCACCTTTGGCCTTAACTTTTCTAACTTTAGATAAAGGAGATCGCATTGTAAAGCTCATTAGCACTTACCTTTTTTCTGGGTCTTTGAAGCCCACATGTTAGCATAAGCACTAGGATACACTTTAAACTTTTTTCTAGCAGCAGCTTTACAAGATGCAGATAGCTTTAAAAGTGTTGGTGATTTTTTAAGCATACCACCAATTCTTTCTGCTTGACTAGCATGCATTTTACTAGCGCCCTTAAGCTCTTTAACTATTTTTTTTAGTTTTTGCTTACTCATTACTTTTTCTTTACCATCTTACCGTACATTTTCATAGCAGATGCTTTTAACATTTTTCCAGGAGAAGCTAGTATTTCTTTTTGCAACTCAATTGGCAAACGACTTTGACCTCCTTTTAAAGCCTTTGGCATAGCTGATTTTTTCTTCATTGGCATAGCTGATTTCTTCTTCATCTCCATCGCGCTTTTCTTTTTCATTTTTGGTGCTGCTGCTTTCTTTTTCATAACTTTAAATTTTGTTTTTAATATGTTTATACATTGCGTTAGCTAACTTTTCACCCATTTTACTATCTGACTTATAATGAGCGCGGGCAACGTTTCTACTATAAGATATATTTTCTCCTGTTTTTGCGAATGCTGATTTAGCCTTAGGATATTTATCACCTAAAACTTTTGCTATTAAAATTCCCTGTGCCGTGTGGCCAGATGGATAAGAAGCTGTTTTCATTGAATCCATTTCTATATCCTTAATTTTAATGTTCATTTTTTCTGCAAGCTCTTTTGGTCTTGGTCTATCAAAATGTTTTTTTAACTTTAATATTACAGGTGCTGATGACGTTATAAGTTTAGCGGCTATTTTTTTATCGTAATCTACGTCTTGCTCTTTAGCTGTTTTAGCAAAAGCCTTTTCAATGTTATCGTAATCTTTAACAAACTTTTTGTTTAAAGGTATTTTTTTAAGCGCTTTAATCTCTTGTGAAGTGTCAAATGTATTATCACCTGGTGGCATCATTTTTTTAAAGCTTGATATGTTAAAATCCTTTAACATCTCCATCTTCTTCTAGCAGCTTTACCTCTTTCACTTGTCCAGCTTTTTGATCTAGCGCAGAACGCTTTTCTTCTTTTCGCAGCTTTACTACCTGGTTTAACTTTTCCTGTAACAGCTGTTTTTAGTTTACTTCCTGGGTTTTTACGTCTATATTCTTTAACTCCCTTAGAAGTCATCCCAGCACCTTCTTTTACTGTTCTAAAGTTTCTGTTTTTACCTTTTGTGGTTTTTCTAACATCAGGCTTTCTTTTTCTTTTTCTTTTTCTTTTTTCTAATGGCGAGTCACTTTCAATAATAGATTGACCAGTATTTCTTCTACGACCACAACTAGTGACAGCAAAAGGATTACCTTCTTGAACGTATCCTCTAGTTTTTTTAAACATACTATTTTGCATTTCGCTACCAGGCATACTACTTTACTTTACAAGCACACCATCCAAGACATACTTTACCAAAAGTTATTTTTTTTATAATTTTACAAACTGCTTTTTTCATAATTTATTTTTTTAAAAGTCACTCATTAATATATTATCTATCTCGTCTTGTACTTCTTCTTTTGTTGCTAGCATTTTAAAACTAAGATCAGCTTGAAACCTAGCAACCTCTTCTCCATCTTTAAATATTATAATAGTAGGTACAACAGCTATCTTATACTTTAACTGTGCCTCTGTATCCGTAGCTATGTCTGAGTACGCTATAGTCTTACAGTCAGACAAGCCTTGAACCCAAGCAACATCATTAGAGCTATTCCAACCAGCGTTAAATTGTGTTACTTGTATTTGACCAAAAGCAGTACTAGCAAAAAATACTAATACCATTATAAATAGATACATAACATATTGCTGCCAAACTGTTTCTTCTGTCTCCATTATCTATTGTATAATTTGTCTTCTATTTTTTCTAAAGACTTTTTAATTTCATCAACATCGTTTTTAGTATCTAGAATCGTCTGCCTAATCATTTGATCTTTCATGTTAAACTCCATACGAGTAACTTCGTCTGGCGGTATTTCTGGTAGTTCTCTTGCCTCAGCAATATCTGCTTGTAACATAAACCACATGCTAATTAAAGTTGCCATAGCAAATCCTATAGCTATTAATGTTTTTACGCTTAGTATAAAACCAGTGTCTTCGTTTAACTCTTTTGCCATTTAAAAAATCGTGTAATTTAATCCTAATTTAAAGTCGTACCATTCTCTATTCCAGTACTTATTATATTTTCCTTCTACAAAGTATCCTAAGTTTTTGTTTACTTTTATTCCGTATATTAATCCACCAGAATAATCATACCATTGGCCATCAACATAATTGTGATAACTAAACTCGCTACCATCATCGTAGTGATACGGCATTAAACTTCCCCAAGCATGCATCCATGTTTTCTTAGAGTACTTATAATAATCAAAACCAACAACAAATGAGTGTTGTATAGTTTTCTTTAATTCATTTCTTTTCTTTTCAGTGTAATCAGCTAATACCCCTGGTATCACAACCGCCTCCCAAACCTCAGCACTAGTAGCTACAAGTTCTCCAGAGGGAGAGTAATATGAGTTGCTATACACATCAAACTCGTAACCCTCTTGCAAGGCTAAATATGTATAATGTAAATCACCGTTGTCTAACATCCACTCGTCCAAAGCGTTATAGCCATACGGCTCAGCAAGTCTATGTGTTAACCCAACATTCCAAGATAAGTTTTTACTTTTACGTTGCCTGTATCTTTCTGATGCTTCAAAGTATCTAATATCAGCAAAACCATCTTCTAAGTACTCTATCTTTAAAGCAAAGAAGTTTATACACAGTTCATCTGGACAACCATCATCAGAGCTAAATCTGATAAAATGATGTTGATCCATGTAGTCAACACCTTCTTGTCTTTTGTAATCAACCTCAAATAAGTATTCAACTCCTTTAACTTTACCGACAGTGGCCGCATCACTGTAATTAGATTCCGTTCCGTCATAAAAAGTTTGAGCTTTGTTTTCATAGCCAAACCTAGCGATCTTACGTAATCCTATGGTAAAATTATAATCATAAGGAGTCGATACAGTCTGTGTAGATAATCCATTATCTACAGAAAATACATCAACATCTGAAAGTGATGTCCCACCATTAACAGCTGTGTAAAAAGTAGAATACTTTAAAAGGCTCTTAACGTCAATGTTTCCAATTGTTTGTGCTATTGTTATATTAGATATAAACAGTAGCAGTATTATTAGTTTTCTTACCATCTTTTTATTATCACTTATTTTTTGAATTCTTTAACTATCCAGCGGTTTTTAAACCTCCAAAAGCCCCTCTTTTTCTTTTCTTAGTTTTTTTCTTGCTTTTTGACTTGCTATCTTTAATACCTAAGTTCCATTTAGACCAACCTAAAAACAGTGCTATTCTTTGCCAAGCTTGGTTATCATTATTTGCAGCCTCTCTCAAGTTGTTAACTTTAGTATGTAATCTAGCTAAAGGCACGTTTGTAAACGCTTGAGTGTAGTTAAAGCCAGCCTCCCACACTGGATTATTTAAATTATATAAAGGTGTGTTTTTTATTTTGTCTTCGTTCCAGTTTAAAGTTTTACTAGCGTTTTGTATTTGTCTAGCTTTAATGCCTATAGGTGGAGATAAATTTAAAAACTCCATTAAAACAGCGCTTTCATTTTTTCTGTGTCTGGACTTGCCTTGCTGCTCAATTATAGTTCTAATCATATTTTTAACAGTAGATACCACAGCGCCACCAACACCCATACCTCTAAGAATACTGTCTATACTACCATTAACAACTCTTTCTGTTTTCTTATCAATAAACTCCTCGTCGTCATCATCACCAAACATCATGGCAAATAACGCTGTTTGCAAGCTATAAAATATAACGTTTTGTATAGCTCCATAGTAAATTATTCTTGACACGTGTGATTTCGCATCACCTCTACCTGCTTGTAAATCTAAAATAGCTTTTTTAATCAACCTAGTATACTGCATTGGCGTATTTTGAAAAGCCAATATAAGTCTACCTAAAACAGACGCTTGCTGCTGCGATATTTTATCTGGTCTAGCTGACTGTTGTGTTTCTTCAGCAATCTCTTGCATATCTAAGAAAGCTTGTTCTTCAGCCTCTTTTAAAGTCATGCCATCTTTTAACAACCTGTTAACGTTGTTTCTATAATGAGAAGCTCCACCCATAGCTATAGCAAAACTATCCATCATTTGCGTAGGTAAAAAACCTTTTTGTAACAACCAGTTTACAGCTGATCTAACAGGCTGCTTAGAGTTTGTTACAAAATCTGTAAGTTCACTAGCATTAACATCTATGTTTAAACCAGCTCTTCTTTGTTTTAAGAAAGTAGAGTTAAATATCATAGAGAAATCAGCCCAAAACTGCTTTTGATTAGAAAAAGCCTTTGCGGCAGCTAAAGGATTATTTTCTTTCCAGTTTATAAAGTTTACAGTAGATAAAGTTTGAAGTACTGCTGATCTAGAGTTAAAGAACATTGTTGTACCTATAGAGCCATTTATAAAGTTCATAAACCTATTTACCAATCTGTTACTACCAAAGCTTCTGTTGGTTCCATTCTCAATTCTATATAACATATCCTCTAATGCCTCTCTAAAATTAGAACCATATATAGCCTCTATTTTATTTAGATTTTCTTTAGAAAACATTATACCTGCGTTTTCTAAAAATTGCTGGAAAAATACTTTCCTATGAACTTTTTGCATAGAGTTCATTAAATCAACTCTTATATCTTCAACCTGCCAATCATCATTAGGTCTAACATAACCATCTTCTACTCTAGATATAATACCAACTGTATCCGCAAACGCTTTTAAATCAGCGTCTTCGTTTATTTTTTCAACTAAAGCGTTTTGATCAGATGTTGATAATCCAGGTATATTATAACCAGCTTTATCCCAAAGGTAAACCCTCATTGCATCACCAGTGGTAAACTCTGTTCCAGGTAGTTTATCGTATAACATTTTTCTAATTTCTGGAAAAGCTTTAGTAAGTTTTTTGTAATCATTAGCTATAGACTGTCTAGCCATGTTTAATTCAATATAAGCTCTGTTCAAAGGTTCTATCAAAGCCTCTTTAAAAAACTTAAAATCTGCTTCACCTTTTTTACCTTTACCTAAGAACGAGTACAACATGCCAATAAAGTCATCTGCAGATGGTGGGATAAATATTTTATACTTACCTTTGTCTTCACCTCTCATTTTTGCTTTTGCTCTTGAAAATCTTTTTTCAGATTCTACACCTGTAGTTTCTTGTAATATTTCATTAAACTGTTGATTGTACTTAATACTACGAGACACTTTAGCTTGCTGAATTTTAGACTTAACATCAAATTGATCTAACATGTTTTGTACAGCTTGTACGTTCTGTAAAGCATCGTCTGCAAAGTAAAAGTCGTTGTAACCTTCACCAACTTTTTCAGCCATCCAAAGTGCTTTGGCTTCTGGTGTAGAGTTCGCTAGTCCTGTAATATTTTCTAAGGATATGTTTAATCCATTGGCTTTTAAAAATTCAAATATAGCTGGCGCAGACTCAGCTGGTCTAGCAGTTAACACAAACATGTCTTTGTTACCAAACTTATCTTGTAATTTCATGGCCTTGTTAAACAGCGGTGCAGTCTCACCTTCAACAACCTTGTTAAACTCTGAAAAATCAAATGTTCCACCTTGATCTAATATATCAGCACCTTCACTAGCAAATTCTTCGGCATCTAATCTTCTGTTTTCGTAACTGCTAACAAAGTTATTCATTTGCTCTGTAAGTTCAATAGGCATTGCATCTTGCTGACTTAGATTGTCAGTATTAACTTCCATAAATCTACCACCAAACATAGCTTTAAAACCATTTTTATTACCTTGAACTGCTTCGTGATTTTTTTCTACTATTTTATCTAATAAAGATCTTTCTTTTCTAGCAGCATTTCTTTCTAGCGCTACCGGTAGTGATGTCTCGACAAACAGCATGCTTACATCATACCCTTTATCTTTAAATTCTTTAACTAGTTTTTCCATAGAGTTTATAGAGCCACCGGTACCGTCAATAATAACACCATCACCTTTACCTTGGAACTTTATCATTTTTCTTTTAGCAATACCTCTTGCCTGATGCTGTAAAGAACCTAATTTACTTCTTTGCTCTTTAGTAAGGTCGTTCATGTTTTCTGGTAGCCCAGAGTTTTTCTTAAGCCACTCTAAAGATATATCAGAGTTAACAACTTTAAACCCTTGGTCTTTTAAACCTAGCTTACCAATAACGTTACTTTTACCACTACCAGCTCCACCAGCTAAAAATATAACTTTTCTACCTGGTTTTGGTAAACCATCTGGATTTGGTATTTTAGCTCTAACACCAGATTTAGTTGTAGCTAGCGTATCATCAAAATCTAAAACTGTTATACCTTTAGGGTTGTTAGTGTATTTAATTGATCTAGCTGCCTTTATACCTTTGTTAATTTTTTGATCAAACTTTATAGACTTTGCGGACTTAGGTAATATCTTAGATTTTGTTATTCTACTATGTGCTCCACCTATAGTTTTTCCGTCACCAGATAAGCTTAGTATAGCGCCAACATCTGGGTGCCCAAAGTTTAACTCGTTGTAAAGTCTTTGCGCCCAACCCTGTGCTTTTCCTAAAACATAATTTAGGTACATACTGCTCTTAACGCCAGACGCTGTCAGGGTTGCATCCATTTTCTTTGTTATGATATTAACCTCATAATCAACGAAAACCTCGTCCATAGCGGTGTTTTTATTTTCAGCACTTTTCTTACTTAAACCAATTTTAAGTAAATCCATTATAGTAGCTAAATGTGGTTTACCGTGTTCAAACTCAAGCTTTTTACCTATTTCACTTATTTTGCTATACACATAACTACCGCTTATACCGTTGCTTAATAAACCTTCTTGTATACCATACACGTAAGCCGCTCTTCTTGAAACAGTACCCATGTTACTACCAAACGTCATCATGTGAACGGCTAGTTCGTTCTTTGGTATCATTTTGTTTTCAGCATAAAACAAAACTTGTTTCTTGGTTAACTCTCTAGCTAACATAGCTTCATTATATCTGTCGATGTAACTAAATGTCTTTTTTATTAAACTATTTATAACGCTGCTAGATTTTTGTGGTGCTAAAGCTTTTATCTTATACTCGTCTTTAATAGCTTTATTTTCAGCTGATGTTAAACCTATTTTAATACCAGTCCCCTCTAAAAAAGTATTCATAAATTTAGCAAAATCTACAGAAGAACCTTGTTCTGAACCAAACAACTGGTACCTCAAGGTACCACCTTTTTCTATTTTTTTGCCAGCTAACGGGTGCTTGTCTCCCTTTTTGTTGTCTCCTTTGTTTTTTGTATAAACTTTATTTTCAGGATAATAAGCGTCTTCAACTTCGTTGGTACCATCGGTAAACCAAACACTACCATCACCAGCCTTAGCGGCGGTAACATGTTGTTGCATTAGCATAAAGATTTGCTCGTATAATATTTTTTTATCAGCTTTAGTTTTTTTACTATTATTATACTCTTCTAACAACACGTCCGTAACAAACTGACCTACTCTTGATCTAGCGTTTTGCATTGTCTTTACCGTATAAAGATCTGCGTTTTTCTTAACATTAATTTTTAGTTTTTCTAAAAGCCCTTCAAATAAAGCGGTCTCTTCTAATTGCTCGCTTAAGAAAACATCAAGGTCTTTTTCCATTGGACCCGCTCTTTCAACCCTCTCAGCGTATCTAGCGATAATACCACCTTTTTTAGTCAACTCCTTAGCAAACTCTAAACCGTTCTTTCTACCCATTTTTGTGTCCGCAAACTCATCCGCTATAATTTTATTAATAGCTTCTATGTCTGAAACATCAGCTACATCTATTTTTAAAGCTATTGAAGGTAATTTTTCTTGTATAAGAGATTGGTACTTTAAATTGTCTATATAAAATATAGATTTACTAGATTTAGACATACCATCTTCAATAGCAACTCTAACTTGAGCTGTTATATCTCCATTCTCTTTTAGGTTTTCATTTATAGCTTGCAGACTCATATTTCTATCAACCATAGATGCTATTGCTAGCAACTTAGTTCCAGTGTTTCTATCAACTTTAAATTCGTATTTACCTTTAACTTTATATACACCAACAAACTCTAAAAAATCTTTTTCTGATAAGTTAGGTTTTTTGTATTGAGGCCAGCTATTTTTTATTCTTTTAGAACTTTTATTGTAGCCGAACTTTAGCAAACTATTAGGCATACCAGAAGACTTATGTGCCTTAGTGTGACCTTCATTGAATATTGTAGATAATATTAACTGTACGTTTTGAACAACAGCTCTTTGAGCCGCCCTTACTTCGTTGGTACCTCTTTTGTTATCTTTTCTAAGGTTTGCTAACCATTTTGTGCTTTTAGGATTTAACTTATCTTGATCAATACCAAATAGCTTAGAGGTTAATTTGTAAAGCAAGTTAGGCGCTTGTTTAACAGTTATACTGTCTAGGTCAAAATCATTAACACCTTGAGACTCTAATATAGCTATTTCTTTTGCTGTTTTACCGTCAAAATCTTCTGCTATTTTTACTCTTAAGCTTTCTAGCTTTCTTACTTTTTTAAGTAGTTTATCAACAAAAGGTTTTGTTTCACTCTTAATATTAAGTCTTTCAGCTGTATCTACTTCTGGTCCAACGATAACCTCGTCTGGAGTTAGGTTTTCATCTATATCGCTTTCTATTTCTTTAGCAGCATCTAAGCTTACAGAACCTTCAACAGCACCAGCTTTTTCAGCGGCTAATATATCACCATATCTTAAAGGTAGTATAGTGTTTAAGTACTGACCAAATTCATTTACCGATGCATCGTAAGTTCTAGCTAACTTACTTAACTCCATATAATAGCCAGATATAAACTGCTGGGCATTAACTCTTTTACCAACTTCTAACCCCATTATGTTTGGATTTTGAGCGGCAAACGTACCTAATGAAACGGCTAAAGCTAAGTTGTTTTCAACAAGTCTATTTTGTAAGTCTTCAGATGCAACTATTTTGCCCTTCTTACCTTTTATACCTTCTTCTAACATAAGTTCTCTTATCTTAGCATTTTCTTCAACGATTTTAGCTGTACTATCTTTTAGTTTTAAATCACTTACTAATTTCTTTTGATCGTAAACACTAGTAGTCGTTGCTTTGGTTTTTATAGACCTTGAGGTTGGTTGCGTCTTTGGCTTTTGAGCTTCTAACATCATTTCATAAGCCTCTCTTACACCTTTTTTATTTCCCGTGATATAAGACGGAGAGTTTATACCTAGCCCATCCGCTATATCCTTTTTAATTTCTTTTAAAAGTTTACTAGTAGATGATTCAGCCCCACCGGTATCAATAGCCCCACCAACTCCTTTTAAATGCCTATAAGCGTTTACTACAACCGCTTCGCTATGACCCTCAGGATTAGCTATAATATCTTCTGCCTTAAACTGTTCTGATAACTTATTTCCCTTACCATTTTCTTTTGCTTTGCTTGTGATAAATCTATTTACCTTTTCTTCTGATACACCTTTTTTACGCATTAAAGCCAAAGCATCTTTTTGTTTTTTATTCAAGGTTTTCTCTAAAGATTCTAATCTACTTGTTTCAGGAGTTGTTTGCTTTCCTTTTAGTTGTTTTTCTCTAACCTTATCGGTTCTTGTGTTTAACAAATCTCCTTCTGATCCAAATATTTCTGTTACTTGCGGTATTACAGGTCCATCTTTTTCGTCAAACGTACGTTCAAGACCTAAATCTCTTGCGGCTTTTCTACTTGTGCCAGCAAGAATCATAGTTTTTTCTAACAGTTCAGCTTGCTTTATATATTCCTTACTAACATTAATCTTTAAGCCATTTTTTATTATTTTTTGCATTCCACGGCTAAAGTTTTTTCTACCACTCATAACCTCGCTATTGTAGTCTCTTATAAACTTTATCATACCATCAGGTCCTGATACTGTAAAGTTAATGCCAATTTCTCTAAGAGAACGTCTTATAAAATCACTAATTTTAGATCCTATAGTAGACTCAATTTTTATATTACCCTGTACTATGGCTTCTGAAAATACAGTGAACAACTCGTCGAAAGACATTGTGTCTACATCTTTTGTGTAACTATATTTATCAAACTTATTTAATACATAACTATACTTATCAGGGTTTTTTAAGAGTTCCTGCTTCATCATGTATGACAAGCCTTTTACTTTGCCTGGAGAGTTTAAAACGGTTTGACGCAGTACAACGTGGAAGAGCTCGTGCAAAGCAACGCCCTCATTATGACTATCCTTAGCTGCTTTTTCGTTTATTAATATACGATGCTTTCCGTTTACATCATCATACATGATAAAACCAGGACCATCGTATGTTGGTATTATTAGTTTTCTAGCCTCTAGTTGAGTTATTTTCTTTCTTCCTTCTGGTGTTGATCCATCAATCTGAGCTATTTCATCGTCAATTTTTTTATTAGCGTCAGTTCTTTTTTTAATCTCCAACTCTATCGCCTTGTCATAATCTCCCTCTGGTATAGTTAAATGCTCTATATCTATACCCATGTTCTTAGCTAGTTGCTTAGCGTTTTTAAGCATGGCTTTCATAACGCTTTCTGAGTACTTTACGGGTGTTGCTTCTTGTATCTTGGCATCTAGTTCTGCCATTTGATTATTTATGAGCTCTAAATCACCAGCAACCAAAGCTTTATCTTTTTTATTAAGCTTACTTCTATCATCTATTAATTTATTCTTTTGTATTAATAAATCTATTTGCTCGTCTGTAACTTGTTTTGGCGCGGCATTTATAGCTCTTAATCTATCTTTACCGTCACTTATATTTTGTTTAAGATCAAATATATCTTGCTCAATAAGCTTTCTATATTCCTTGTCTTTAACGGTAGTTTTATTTTTAACTTTTTCTAACTCTTTTTCTAATATTTTTAACTGACTACTACCTTGCTCTAAAATTTCATAGCCACGTTCAGTCATAGCTATGTTAGTCATTGATCTAACAGTCTTGTAAGTTCTACGTGATTGAATACTACCTAAAGTACCAGTTAGTAATGTTGTGCCTCTTAATACCTCTGCTTGAACCTCAGCTTTTAAAATATCTGGAGAATGTCCAGCTATATACATACCTTTAACTACATCACTTAAACCAAGGTCAACTTGCTCTTCAAGTTGTTCTTTAAAAAAGTTTATACCAAATTGTCTAGTGGCTATTCTTATAGCATTTTTAGTAGCTATTTCATCTACAGTTTTTCCTGATATTTTTCCAATTAAAGCATCTTTAATTTTTCTACCTCCGGGAGTACTAAACCACTTGTAATCAGGCATAATCGATTGGCTAACACCAGTTGCAAAAGATAAAAAGTTACCATAAGCAAAAGCTTGAAAATCATTTAACCCTCTAGCCTTACCATCTGCAATGTTATCTAAAGTTAACATTCTTTGAGTTACCTTTACCATCTCTAAACTTGCGGTAAACGATTTAGTACCAACAAAACCTTTACTTAAAGAATGCGCGATGCTAGCGCCAAGCTTACGTTTATATGATCCTTGGCTACTAACTACTTGAGCCATTTTTAATTTTTGCGTTCTAAGCGCGTGTTTAGCTATTAAATTACCAATACCATATCTAAGCGCACCAACATAACCCATTAAATCAGCAACTGTTTTCGTGCCAGAGTATAAATTCCAATTACTACCCTCGCCAAGCATGTAGTCGTATTGTCTTCCTAACCAATTGTCTTTTTTAGACTTAAAATCTTTTACCGTCATGTTACCCATAGGATCATCAGATACTGGTAAAAAACGATCTCCAGCAATATCTAAAAGAGTATTCATCATGTCGCTGGTAAAGGGCATTGTTTTACCCTTTTTTTTTCCATAACCTTTTATTTCTTTTCTATTGTAAACCAATCCTTGTTGAAATAGATCCGTGTTATAGTCTATAGCCCCAACAACAGCAGCACCAACTAGCGTTGGTGTATTATACGCAGCAGAAAAAACAGCGTTAGCAGCTATATACTTTCCAAGTCCATCAGCAGCAGTGCTCATAACGTCTAAAATAGGACCCATATACGGATCTGTATTTCTAAGTAGTTCTTTGTATGCTAAATTATACACTGATTGCTTGAAGTTAAATGCACTAAACTTTTCCTTAACATCATCATATAAAAATGTATTAAAAAGTTCTTCGTTTGAAGCTGTGTAATCCTTAACGCCATCGTTGTAAGTTTCTAGCAATTCTAAAACTTCTGCCCGCTCTTTACCTAAAGTCAATTTATCAACTCCTAATTTTTTTAAAGCAACGTTTATTCTTTCTTGTTCAGCTGCATCTTCTGGCGTTGGAAGTATACCGTAGCTTTCAAAATAAATATCACCTTTTTTATTATATGTATAGGCGCCATATTTTTTATTAAGCTTTGTAATATCATCTTGAGTTCTTTCTGCTAAATTTTTGTAATTATTAATATCATCCTCTAATTTACTATTTTTATCATTTAAATTATCTCTAAGAACTACTAACTTTTGACCTGCGGCACCTTGTATTTTTAATTGATTACCAAGAACAACACCTTTAGCGTTAGTTAAAATCATTTCTTTGTCCTGAAGGCTAATAGACGTAGAGGCTCTTTCTTTAAAATATCTATTAAATGTACTCTGAGAATCATACTTAAGCAGACCTGGGTTGAAGTTAACGTCTTGACCAAAAATCTTATAAGTTTTTTCATCATATCCAGTAACACCTTTTTTCATTATATTACCTTCTTGCGCTGATTTTTCAAGCTGATCAATTGTTAATTGATTTAAAACTTCAATCTTCATTTGCTCTTCAAACTGCTTAAAGTCAAGCGTTTGCTCTTCACCCATACCCATAAGAGAGAAAAAATTATTTCCACTTTCATACTCAAGGCTAGACTTAAGGTAAAGCCAAGCATCATTAGCTTTTTCTAGTTCAAATTTAATACTACTCAATTCTTCACTATCAAACTGCTTACTAGCATTATCATAAATAATATCCCCAGTGTCAAATCCGGTTGCTTTTATAAAATCTTCTTTTGTTTCTACAACTTCACCTTGCTTGTTAGTAACAACACCATCATCACTTAAATCTAAATGATCCATGTGTTTTGTAGCTAAAAGCTGAATTGTTTTTTTATTAATCTCCGCGCTTACTGATGCAAAAACATCTTTATAGTCAGCGTATAGATTTCCTACTTGATTCACCTTATCTTCGTCAGCTTTAACATCGTCGCTAAGTAAGTCTGGGTTTTTTTCTATCTTTTTTAGCCTTTTCTTTTCTTCTTTATCTAACTCTTCTGCGGATGCAGTTGTAGACATATCAAGATCTAAATCTTGGCCTTCTTCAAAACCCACCTCGTCTTTAGTAGTTGTGGTTTCGGTTCTAGTAACTCCACCTGGACCAATACCACCACTAATTGTAGTAACAGTTTCTTTTCCTTCAAAAATATCGTCTGTATTGTCTACCATTAATCTTTGTTATTTATTGATTTAGTTATATTATTTAATTTTTGCTGTATACCTTTGGCTAAATTGTCGATGTCTCCAATTATGCTATTAAATATATTACTTTTACCGTTAGTTTTAAATATATTTCTTTTAGAAGAATCTATAACTGCTGAGTTTTGCTCCATATCAACAGCTTCTTTTATTTCGTTGTCGTCTAACTCATTATCAAAGTCTAACTCATCCTGATCTTCAACGCTTTTAAAGTACTTCATCCTAGCCTTAATATAGTCACTTGAAGTTTTAAAGTCTTTAAGCTTTGGCTTAACTAATTCTGGTTTTTCCTCTACAACCTTTTCAGGTGTTGTTACTTCTTCCGTTTCTACGCTTTCTGTTTCTACGGTTGTTGGTGTTTTTACAGTTGGTACAGTTATTTTCTTTATATTACCATTAGCATCAAGAACCTCCATCTCCTCTGTTTCTACAGTCTCTAAAGCCTCTTCTTTCTGTTGCTCATCAATTACAACTTTTTCTTCAGTAGAAACCGTGAGTTGGTTTTCTGGAGCTGGCCTACTAGTTGGCTCACCAGCATCCGCGTCGATAGTATCCGGTATACCATCACCATCTTTATCTATCATTACGGTTTTTACCTTCTTATCCTCAACAACCTCAACAGTAGGTTGTAATCCGTACTCTTTTCTCTCTTCGTCTGTTAAGTTGTTTATCTCCTCCTCTGTTAAATCTGATAAAGGTACTAACTCTTTTTTCTGGTAAACCTTTTCTTTTTGTTTATTTTCTTCTTCCTTTTTTTTCTTAAGCTCGTCTTTACGTTTTTGTACGTGACCACCAAAATCAACCTCACTTTCATCGCTTATAGTGGTTCCAGGCGCAATAGGTGTCGGCACTAAAATAAGGTTCCCATCCTTATCTACCTTACCTA
>Ga0209337_1001201_pt1 | contig 20034 bp, 14 predicted proteins | sample LinPmetageLP53_FD_184044 | JGI IMG/M metagenome (GOLD analysis project Ga0209337, IMG submission 184044) | Marine viral communities from the Pacific Ocean - LP-53 (SPAdes) (version 2) | ecosystem: Environmental > Aquatic > Marine > Oceanic | place: Pacific Ocean | collected 2010-02-08 | reverse complement strand
TTTCTAAGCCAAGGTTGGCAAAGCCTGACGTTAAGACTCGATGGAGTGCTTACAGAACATTCCTAGACATGGTTGCAGGAGGTCTTACAAAAGCAGCTATCGCATACGGAACAGGAGGTGTTGGTAAAACATACAACTTGAAGCAAGTATTTGAGAAGAGAGGATTGGAGGAATATGACCTCGACAAGCACGTATCAGGAATGCCGACTTACGACTACATCAAGATCACAGGAAAGGCGACTCCTACGGCTATGTATAAGGCGTTATATGAGCACAATGGCAAGATCGTTGTGTTTGATGACTGTGACTCTGTATTGAAGGACGAAACGTGTGTAAACATTCTGAAAGGAGCGTTAGACACAACCGGAGACGGAACGGTCTCTTACCTATCAGGAAAGCCAATTAAGGACAGCGATGGTGTGGCACTTCCACAATCATTCAAGTTCCAAGGTAGAGCAGTATTTGTATCTAACCTAGACACAGAGGAGATGCCACAGCCGCTTCGTTCAAGATCACTTACAATTGATCTAACGATGACAGCTAAGGAGACAATGGTAATGTTGAAGGAAATCGTTCACAAGATGCCTTTCCAAGATTACAAAGGGAATCCAATCGAAGTATCTCACGAAGACAGAGCTGACGCGGTAGATTTCTTAGACTCAATTCACGATAGCGTTAACATAGGAGACTTGAACGCTCGGACATTGGGTCAAATTGCACTAATTAAGAAGAAAATGGCAGGCACTAGTGAAGACTGGAAGATGGTTGCTCAATCAATGTTAACATAAGAAAAGATGAACAAGGAATTATTCAAAGGATACTCCATCGAGGAGTTAGATTTAGCATACAAATGTGCAGAGAGAAGTCCTGCACGAGACGCAATCGGAGCAGAGATTGATCGAAGAGTTCTTCACATAGAAGACAATGCCGACAACCTTAGTAAGGCTGTAAACAAGTTCCTAGGCCTTCTTGAGAAAGGAGGAAAGAGAGCTGTTTTAGGCGAGCAGAGAATGTTTGGAGGTCGAAAGTATGTTAAGACATCTAACGGCTGGAAGTACTACGGTAAAGGAAAGTCTGCTAAGGATACTAAGACAGCAAACGACATCGACTCTATGGCGAGTGAAGCAGCTAAGGTTGCGAAGGATTCTGCAATCGCTAAGGAGAAAGCATCTCTGTACAAAGAGTATATAAAAGAGGAGACGTCTGCTGGCAATAAGAATACAGCAAAGTTGAGAGCTGAGGCTCGCAGTTTCGCTGAAAGGAATGCTGGCAAAGGCTCTGCAGCCGACGTCGCAAGTTTGTTGAGCGCGAAGGAAAAGATCGTAGGCGACGCTAAGGCTAAGAAAGAAGAGAAGGGTGCTGATCAGAAGAGCTGGAAGGAGCATGGAATGAGAGATGTTGATGGAATCGAATGGTTAGTAGATCCGGGAAGAAACGTCATTCAATCAGATACAAAAACACCTGACGGAAAGCGATATAGTCAAAGAATCGAAGGGACCTTAAAGGAGGGCTACACTATCATGGTTCACGAAACTTCTGGCAATCCTGCGACATCGGAGGAGAATGCTTTGTTTGTGAAGAAGGTAAAGGCGAAGAATAAGGTGTCAGCTGTAGAACAGCTAGCTGCTGCAGGAAACCATTATCTGAACACCAACATTCTAAACAAGAAAGAAGAGAAGGGTGGAGACACTATGAAGAAAGGCTTCGTAGACAGTCTAGTTGACCTAATCAAAGGAAAGACGGCAGACGAAGGTGAAGAGCGTACTTGGGCCAATGGCAAGAAGTACAAGAAGACTGGCGGTAAGTGGGTTGAAGTAGTCGGAGGAAAAGGAGAGAAGAAAGAAGACGAAGACAAGTCTAAGTCACCTAAGAAGGAGGACGAAGGTTCTAAGTCGCCTAAGAGCGATTCTAAGGAAGGTTCTAAGTCATCTGGAGACCAAGTCGTAGATTCTCACGAGATCGGTCAATTGACACATCTAAAGAGCATCTCTGAATCTGATCCAGCAAAGGCTTACGAAATCTTTCAATCACTAAGCCCTGAGGCTCAGCAAGTAGTTCCTCAAGACGTAGTAAACAAGCTAGTAGCAGACAGCCACTCAGAAGACGCTGGAGTAGACTTTGACTCATTAGGAGAAGAAGATAAGAAAGAGGGAGATTCGGACCATCAGCAAATGCTAGACGGATATGCGAAGGATCCAGAAAACACAGAAAATCACATCGAATTAGGCAATGTGATCAGAGAGGCAATTGCTGAACAAACAAATATGCCAGCGGCAAAGATTGATAGCGAGCCATGGCTAGAAGACGCCGCTCTAAGCGATCCAAAGACCGGAGAGCAGGCTCTAAAAGATCTCATCGAAGAGATTCAAGCAGACTATCCAGACGGAGGGGAAGATAAGGGAGCCTTACTTCACCAAGAACTACTCGATGAGTACGCAAAGAATCCAGAAGACGAGGAGACGCATTCTATGTTAGACGATGCAGTTCGAGAAGCAATCGCTGAGCAAACAAGCATGCCAAAGGAGGAGATTGACGGTGAGCCGTGGTTGGAAGACGACTCTCTAATCGATCCAAAGACGGGAGAACAGGCTCTAAAGGACCTCATCGAAGAGATTCAAGCAGACTACCCAAAGAAAGAAGTCGCCGCTCCAGTGGCCCCAGAGAAGAAGGAGATTCCTACAGAGGTAGCAGAGATGAATTCAAGAAGAGAGGAGGTCCTTAGCAAGATGGACAAACATCCAGGTCGAAAGATTATGGCTAGTGATGAGCAACTCTCAGAGTTCCGATCACTAATCGCTGAGAATCGTATGTTAGACGCTGCGATCGGTGAGGCAAACTTAGGCGCAGCTCTAAAGGCAGGGAATAAGGTAGACACATCCAACATTAGCTTGGCTGCGTTTGAAGCCGATCCGAATGCAGATAGTAGGGATGCTAAGATATCAAAGCAAGAATACATTCAGGGCCAGATCCTTGACTCACTCAAAAGCTCTCTCGGAGTAGACAGTTTTGACAATATGGGCATGGAAGTAGGCTCTGACTTCAGTGGCAATCTAACACTAGCCGATCTTCCAGAGAAGCACGAGGAGGAACTTATGGGTAGAATAAAGGATGCTGGAATAAAGATTAAGACTGAAGAGTCGTGGAAAGGAGGGAACCATCACACGCTCACCATTCCAGCAGCTAAGCTCAAAGGTAAAAAAAAGTAATCCCTAAGATATAAGTTGTATCTTTACAGCATCAAACTACACAGATGAATCCATTAGAAACAATTGCAAACAAGCAGCTTGACCTCCTAGAAAAGGGAGGCAAGCGCGCTGTCATGGGAGAGAAGAGAATGTTCGGAGGTCGTGAATACATCAAGACTCCGGATGGCTGGAAATTCCACGGCAAAGGAAAAGGAAAGAAGGCTCAGGCTCATCACGCAGCACACGGTCAGAAGAAAGAGGGGGAAAAGAAGGAACAGTCTTTCGCTGAAAAGATGGCTGCTGCTACAGCAACCGCTACGGGGAATGATAAGAAGGAGAAGAAGGGTGCCAATAAGAAGATCGCTGAGAAGTACAAAGAGATGTCGGCTGAGGATCACGAAACCAAAGCTGCATTTCATAGAGGGACCGCACTACGTCACAAAGAGAAGGGTGAAGACCATCAGGCGCAGTGGGAGACCGAGCAAATGCGAGCTCACGAAGCAGAAGCTAAGGAAAAGTCTGCAAAGAAAGCACCTAAAGGAAAGCACATTGGTGACATGACAGCATCTGAAAAGATAGATGCAGCCAAAGAGTTAGGATTAGATCTTTCAAACCTCAGATACAGCCAACTCGACAAGAAGCTCGCTGAAGCTAAGGTAGACGCTGAGATGTCTAAGTTCAAGGAGAAGATGGACAAGAAGGGATCTGACGTAACTGTCACAGATCTAAACGCCTCCAAAAACGGCACCGTTTACTACAAAGGAGAGAAGACTCGAGCTGTTTTCACATCATACGGATATATGAATGTGAACTTCCCAGAAGGAAGCGGTACAGAGGACTTCAAAGTTATTCCAAGCGAGGCACCTCTGAAAGACTTTGAGATCAAAGAGAAGGGAGGTGACGTAACTATGAGAGACGTTCTCAAGAATCCTAAAGGAAAAGAGCTCGTTGAAACAATCGAGGAGTATTTAGGAGACCTTAAAGACAATCCAGATCACAAAGACTATAAAGCAGGACTCAAGGATGCAGTTGCAGAATTGAAGAAGGAGACGGGATTCGAATATGACACGTCTGAAGTAGACGAGAAGGCTGAGATTGTAAGAGTTCATCCAATCCATTATGGAGACTCTGCAAACCTAGATAAGCTGATGGGAAAGGATCTCACAGTAGTTAGTAAGGACGGTAAGAACTACACAGTAAAAGACGATAAAGGTAACACTCACGAACTAATTGAGGCTGAAATTCAAAAGATTGACGAAAGAACCCTCAATGTAGATCCAAGTACACTATCAGCTGTTGGAATAGACAGTAAGAAGCAGCAAGCTATTGTTGGTGGAAGAATGGATCAAATGAAGGACGATCCAAAGGACGAATTCGTTAAAGATCTAGCTAGATTAGGAACAATGTCTGAGTCACAGGCAGAGGCATTGTATGAAGTTGCTCAAGGAAAGGATCTTCCAAAGAACTTGAATCTAACAATGTCCAAAGCAGACTACGATAGTCAAGTTAAGGAGCTTAGCAGTCACATAAGCAAAGAACTTGGATTGAAGTCGTATAACAAAGACAAGAAGTCACCTAAGCATTTAGGAGAGTCTTTGAGAATGAATAAGATCAAGCGCAAGGATTCCTTCATAGCACCGTCAGGTCAAGACAAGAAGAAGATCAAAGCATCTATCGATGCACTTGCTAAGGATTCACGATTCAGTGATCTAATCGTAAACTACGACAGTGGTAACATTACAATAGAGCCTAAGAAGAAAGTTGAGAAGGGAGGCTCTCAGTTCGTAGACAGTAAGGGACGCGGCGTTAAGGAAGGATCCGACTACAGTCTTTCTATAGGGAAGAAGAAAGCATCTGTCAGAATCAAAGAGATTGATGACAAGAAAGGTGTTCTCTACGTAGATCTCCACACTCAAGAGAAGACTAGAGTTCCAATCTCAACGTGGAACAATAAGAAGTACTCAGGATACTTGACTCCGACGGGCTCTCTAAAGAAAGGCAACCCAATCGAGGTATTGGCTAACAAGCACTTCGATCGAATCGAGAAGGGCGGTAAAAGAGCTGTTCTAGGTGAAATCAGAACCTTTGCAGGGCGTCAACACATTAAGACGGCAACGGGCTGGAAGTATCATGGTAAAGGAACGGGAGCAAAAGCGCAAGCACATAAGGCAGCGAGTGGAGGAAAGAAGGAATTTGAAGCAGCACCTAGCTCATTCCTCAGAAACCACTCACAGTGGAACAAGGATGACTACAAGTACCTAGGAGGAACTAAGGGATGGTCTGACAAGAAGATCAAAGAAAGGTGGGATGAAGAAGCTAAGGCAGGAAAGGCTCCAGGAGAAGGAAAGAACTTTCCAAACGCAATGGCTGAGGCACTAGCAGCGGCAACCGGCAATAAGAAAGGATCAGCATCTGACTCTAAGTTGACAGCTAAGAACAACATCGTCAAGCAGACATCGTCTAAGAATAGCTACGCTGTCATTGACAATAAAGGAAAGGAGATCACTAGTGGACTATCCTTAGATGACGCCAAAGAAGTTATCAAGCAGGAGAATAGTAAGACTAAAGGATCATCCTCGAAGGAAGGATTCTCAAATACGGGAGTGAAGGCTGGAACAAAAGTACCTAAGAAGTCGAATGTTCCTGAGAATTGGTCTTTGAAGTACAGAGACAGTATGGGGAATGAGAGCAGAATCCATGTAGGTAAAAGTGGAATCTTTATGTTGGATGAGGGAGTTGTTAGTGGAACGCCCCACAGTTTATCAAACCTTACACACAGTGTCCCTTCAAGTATAGCAGACGGAACAGTAGCTGAAGTCAAGTATGCGAGAAATGCGATTCATGAATCAATCAAAGAAGCTAATGGAGATTTGAGTAAGGTAGGATCGATCTTAACAAAGAAATTACACTTAGGATCCAATCGTTTCTCTGAAGGTAAACTTACAGTAGAGTCAAAGAACGACAAAAAGACCATCGCATTCAAGCGAGGCCAGATAGTTGACTACAAAGGACATAAGGCTGAGATAAGAGACGTCAAAGACGGTAAGATCGATTTGTACTACTTCAAGAAGAGAGACAATAAAGGAGAGCCTGAAGGAATATCTACTAGAGTCAATGGAGTTGAAGCACGATTCGTAAGTCCAGTTAAGGATGCAAGTATAAGCAGATCTGCTACAATTCAAGGACATAAGTTGAAGGATGGAGATACCTTCCAAGTTGGTGACGACTCATCCACATACACCTTCAGAGGAACTCAAGATCACACCTTCAGAGGATTCAAGCAGCTTGTAGCTGACAACGAATTCAATGACGGAACCACAAGTAAGTTCAGAATCGATAATATGAAGTCTGAAGGTCTCCACATTCATAACATTAAGAGAAGTTGAAAGAGCTCTTGAAAGAACTAATCTCCTCATCACAGAATGTATCATCGAAGAGGGTTGTTGGCATTGTCGGATTCACGGCCTTGCTAACAACCTTTCTCTACGATGTGTTCTCAGGAAAGCAATTGGTCCTAGATGTTGAGATTGTCAAAGCAATTGAGTACATTACAATAGGCGCTCTCTTTGGAACGTCTCTCGACAAAATAATGGGTAAGTGATGGACGAAATCAAGAAGTCAATTATTGAGCACCAACTAGCTCAAAGATCAAATCAACTAGATCTTCTACAGAAGGGAGAGTACGCAGTAGGAACTATTCGTACCTGGAAAGACGGTAAGAAGTATAAGAAGATCAAAGAGGGCGAGTGGAGACTCGTTGTTGAATCAGCTAAGGTTGAGAAGTTGCCAGAGAACACAGTAGATCTTTCAAGCGTTAAAGCATACAGCAAGCAATCCAAGTATTGGGCTAAGAAGAAAGCTGAGAAGGAGGGATTACTAGTATATGAGATAGGAGGATCTATCTACATGCTCGATCCAAAGAAGAAGAGTGATGTAGATATTATTGCAGCCTTATCAGGACTAGAGCCAGCTCTTACGGTATCCAAAAAGCCAAAGAAAGCCACTAGTAGCGAAAAAGCTTGGTTTCACAAGTTTGAGAAGATGTCCACAGGGGAGATGGATGCACTCGTTGAGGAGGGGAGGTACGATGAAATGTCAAACGCGAAGTTTGGAGCACTACTCCTATCAGAGAAGTTTCAAGTATCCCTAGACCTATTTCACAAAGAACGTACTGAGTCTTTCGAAAGCACAAAGGCATCTCAAAGCCTCCACAAATTCATAAGGTCTCTAAACAGCTACGACGCCTTCGATAAGGAGAACTACAAGCTAGCTAAGCCAAGCAGTCATTACACGAATAGTGAACTACAAGACCACAGCAAACTTTCTCCAGGTGAGAGACACTCCATTACGGCGTATACGCGAGATGCATACAACCTAACAAATAGGTTCCTCTCAGGAAAGATCTCTTTCAGTAAAGTACCTCAAGCGAGAATGCTTGCAAAGAGATACACAGAGTTTCTTAACGAATCCTTAGCAAAAGTGGAGGAGGAGAGAAACGAGGATACGGACATAGCATATAGAGGATACAAGCCGACTGACGAAGAGTATCAGAATAAGATCATGTCTTACGCAATGAATATCGGAGGAGAGACTACTTTCGGAACAATGCTTTCAACATCGGCAAATCCTAGCGGGACGCTAAACGAAGGAGGTCATCGCACCATCGGATACATTATCAAGAGATCAAATCTCTCTAAGGGGAGGTTCATTTCTGCAATCTCAGGACACGGCCATGAGGCTGAAGTACTGTTTGGTAGCGATGCAAAGTTCAAGGTACTAGGCGTTGAGATCAACTCATCTAAGAAGAAAGACGTTGAAGTAAAGGGAGAGTCCGTTCAGAACATGAATACTAAAACTGTTGTGATATTGGAAGAACTGTAGTACCTTTAGGTCATCAAACTATAAGTCATGTCAAAAGATACTGAGAATACAAATAGTCAGCAAGAGAGTGAGCCTACTAAGGTAATCATACTCAAGAGAGGTGATAAGGGAATGACTCGCGAAGAAGTTGAAAAGAAGTTCTTCGATAAGAAGTAATGTTCCTGTCTCCTAAGCAGATTGCCGAGGTCTTAAAGATTGTCGACAAGTACACAGCCACACATCTGGCCACTACGGTAGGCGTTGACGTATTGACTCCTATGGATAAGCAGATTCTCGTTGGCGCAGGCTTTGATTTGAAGAAGCTCTCCAGTTTGAAGAATCTAAACGTAGAGCAAGCATTTAAGTTTGGACTCCTAAGCGATGCTTTGGGAGACGCTGGAGTAAGTCAGATGAACTACGCTGCATTCAAGAAGCATCTAGAATCAGGACGATTCATTCCCCTCAACACATTGGAGCAAGGCGCTCTAAACTCACTCAAGTACCAAGCCGCATCTGAAGTTAAGAGAAAGGCTGCTGGTATCAAATCAGACATAGAGGGAGCACTTGTAAGAATTGATAAGGACGGAAGAGCAATTCACTCAAAGACTGTGGTGACTGCTGCCGAGCAGGCTATTCGCGACAGAAAGTCTGCAGGTCAATTGGCTACAGAGATTGGAAAGCTAACGGGTAAGTGGAATAAGGATCTAGGAAAGGTTGCTGACTACATTATGCACGAGACCTTCAATGAAGGCCGTATAGCGTCGATCAGGAGGAAAAACAGTAAAGTATACTTCGACGTCTACGCAGGGGCCTGTAAGCACTGTGTAAAGGCCTATCTGAAAGGGCCTGTCGGATCGGAACCAAAGGTATTCGAGATCAACGATCTTGTCGCCAATGGCACCAACATTGGGAAGAAGGTTGCAGACTACCTTCCCACAATCTCAGGAATACATCCATTCTGTCGCTGTACTGCAAGTGAAGTACCTGACGGCTACGAGTGGAATCAGGAGACTCGAAGATTCGAGAGACCAAAGGTCTTTAAACGTAAAGTGAATCGCAAATCTAAAGTAAAGGTAACGGTAAATGGTAAAACGACGATTATATAACTGGCTGAAGGCTAAGGCCTCCAACTTCTTTGGATTTCAAGAGGAGATAGACAACTTGAACATAGCTGCAAGTGCAGGCAAAGAAGCTCTGGAGAACCTACACGACAACCATCAGATTCTTCAAGAGAGTCATTGGGACCTCATAGAGTTGTCTAGCAGTAAGGAGACACGCCTCAGAGCTCAGATTCAAGCACTCAACTCTTCATTGAAGAAAAAGAATCTTCACATCAATCTACAAGAATCACTACTGAAGCGGAAAACCATCTGAGAAATTCCGTATCTTAATAGAAGCACATAGAGCCATCATACAAGATGGCTCTTTTTGTAGGAAATAATTCCGACACACACTATTAGGAGACTACTTAAAAAAATGGGACTAACCTCAAAAGACAGTAAGGACCTCGTATCTCTCATCGAGACGATATCATCAGGTCAAGGAGCAGATTCTCCGTCCAACGAGAAGGCTAGAGAGGAGGCTCTCAAGTACTTTGTCGAAAAGGCGACGACAGCGACGGAGGTCAAGGAGATTATTCAAGGATACTACGCACTACTCAGTAACTTCTACTTCACAGGAGGAGCAGCTACTGAAGTGGTCGTTCCTGTTGGGGGGACGGGAATCTGGACTGACGTTGAATTGACGGTGGATCCACTGGGAACATTCGATTTTCGCCCTGACGGAATGACTGCTGCTCAGTCAGTAGGACATCTAGGGACGGGAGCTAATGGCGATCCAATCCTCTTTAAGCTAGAAGGATTGACACAATCCTCCTCATGCTCTCTGAGGACGGCACTCACATTCGATCCAGACGAGGACGGAGGTAGACTAGAGGCGAGGCTATTATTCAAGCGTCACTCGGGAACGACTCCGGGGACAGACTTTGCCATCGAGGCGACGTCACTCGCAATGGAGTCGGGTGCTGATTTAGACTACTCAGCCACTCCTAACGTACAGTTCTTCATTGGAGACACCATCGACACGAATGGTATCGGAGATGCAGGTACAGTTCAAGTTCAATTCAAAACAGATGTTGCGGGCATTATCTCTATGAGAGAGCTTGCACTATTCATTCAAGCATAAGCAAACAGAATCCATGGCAAACATTCAGATATACGCAGACCTAGAAGATGCGGCAATTCACTTCGACGGAAGTACGGTAACTCCAAAGTCCTTAGGCTCTATACTCGCGACAGCTCACCCAACGGAGTCGACTAGAATCAAGATCTCAAGAATAAAACTCAAGCCCGACGGTAGCGAGAGAGTCTACTTCAAGCGATTCGATATGAATCGAGTAGAAAACAAAGACGGAGTTCAGTTGGCATCCTTAGGATACGATAGGGATGCTGTTGTGGCCTACCTAAACGTCGAATTCACCAAGACACTAGTCCAAGACACAGCCTCATACAGAGGTGTTTGGGACGCTTCGACCAACACACCTGCACTAGCAGATCTCACTCCAGCGAACGGAGACTTTCTCTACGTAACCACAGCAGGAACATTCGAGACAGTCGATTACGCCATCAACGACACCGTTCGATACAACGGAGGCTCTTCGTCTTGGGATAAGATTCAAGATCAAGCAGCTAAGGTAACCGACATTGAGGATAGCGCTAAGGGAGAGTACGACGTCTATGTAGATCCTGATTTTGTAGGAACAAGCAGTGGATCAATCCTAAGGCCATATAGCGACCTTCTAATAGCAATCAACAACACCGTTGAGGGAGATAGACTATTCATCAAGGGATCTAACAGCATCGCAGCTGAAATAACGCTACCGCACACTCTACACTTCTACGGAGCAGAACTGTCTGAGATAAAGTATGCAGCATACGACGCGTCAAACGGAGACATTTTCTCTTTCACAGGAACAGATCACACAAAGACCTTCACATTCAAGAACATCGCGTTCAAAAATGCAGGAGGATACGGACTGTACATCAAGAAGACTGCTAAGATTGTCATCGAGAACTGTACTTTTCTAAACAACGGATGGGACGGAACAGCACTTCATACGGTACTTGCAAGCGGAGTATCTGGCGTTCTAGGATACGACTCAACTAACACAGATCTACAGGCATTCTACGCTGGAGCAAACGCCTCGAATGGTGGTGCAACTAGAATCGAAGAGGCTACGCAATTACTTGTAATTGGAAACACAGTTAAGAACAATCTTAGAGGAATACGAGTTTCAGATTGCGGAGTAAATGGAGGAGGATTCATCACACGTAACCAATCTACTCAAAACATTGAATCAGGGATTTATCTATCTGTAGGTTCATTGGGAGGATGTCAAAACATCACAGTGACGATGAACGTCTCTGCATACAACGCCAACAACGGACTGCTAGTAATTGGAGGTATCAATAACAAGTTCTCACAAAATGAAGTTAACGGTAACTGGAACGCAGGATTCTGCGCTTGGGGTGCTGCCAACTCTACATTGAGAGACTGCGGTCTTTATGACAACAACAGAAGTCAATACAACGGCATCGGTAATGCTGGGGATGCAAAGGCATCTATCCAAATCAACGATGCTTACAACCTACTTGGAACAAGTATCACCTACAACCCTGCATTCAGATTCATTGCAGAGATATTGGATACGCAGGTTCATTACACAGGGCTAGGATCCAACACTGAGAAGATTGGATTCTTAATTACGAGTGCTGTAGGTGCGATTGCCGACAATCCTAAGAACATTATCAAAGTCGACGATGTAGGATTCATCGGACAAGACTACGCTATAGACCTATCAGAGGTTGACATATCTAACTTGCGTCTGAGCTTAGGTGACAACTCTTATCAGTCTATCGGCATTAACGCTGTTAAAGCGCCTTCTGCCGGTAATTACAGTGAACTACCTTTCAGTAACCATGTAATGGAAGTACCTGAAGTAGATATCGTAGTAGATACATTAAAGATGACAATAGCTTTACATGAAGGTGTAGGCGGTAATGTGATCAATATATATAATGTAAATGAATTACAATCTGTACTCAAAGCAAATAGTGTAGATATTATTCAGAAAGGAACCGACAAGATTCAGTTAAGAGATTTAACATTAGGGAATGTATATATCAATGGAGTAGCAGCGGGTAGCAATATAAGCACTATGAATGATAGTATTAATTCTGCTTTAGATATGACACTAATCGAATACAAAGATTTCATTGAAAGTGAAGTTGGAGTAGTTGGTGGAGGAGGTACTGCTACAGCAACATACTATTACATTGAGAGTCCTGATGGAGTATTCCATTACCCATTATTTAAGACTGAAGCAGAAGCTAACACCTTTGACACAGCGAATGGTGGTACAGGAACTAACCACACACATACTTATGTAGATGATGCTACCAATACAACTTGGTATATGCCAACTAGCTTAGGTGTTATGGATGGTACTTCAGCACCCGTTAATGGTTCTTATGGTAACTCTGTAAGCATTATTTGGAATGTTCAAGTTACTGAAGCTGATTCTAGTTACGCACCTACTTTTACCGATATAGTTTATACTATTCAAGAGCAAAGTGCTGTTAATGTTCAGTACAAGCCAATGGGTGATCCAAATACTTATTCATTAAGTACTTTACCTGCAGGATATGCTGACAATGGTTATGCTATTATAGGTACTGCTGAAACCATTACAGATGGTATAGACATACAGCACGCTGTAACAGTAACTAAAGCAAATGGCTATGGTTCTACAGTTGGTACTATTACCTTAAATGTAACAGATGATGCTGCTAATAACGTATCTGCTTTCACAGGAACAACTCCTTATACTAAGGCAGTAGAGTTTAATGGAAGTAATAACTATGTTGAAAGAAATTGGTATGGTGGCAATTGGAATACTATAGCGATGAGAGCTGTAAACAATCTCGATGGTACTGATATACTTATTAATGCTAACGGAACAAAGACTAGTAATAGTACTACAGGAGGCTCAATGCCTTGGATGTCTGCAATAGTATTTAATTGTCAAGATGTAACAAGCAATGGTCAATCTGCAACTTCTAGTAACAATAGGCAGTACCTTTGGTTTGTAGGTAGAAGTCCTTTCACAGTAGGTAACGGAAAGAACATAAGTGTATACATTGAAAACAATGGAGACTTATACTTAGATTGGGGTGGACTAAGTGGTGTGCTAGAGATGAGATGTAAGATTGCAACGATATCAAGTGATACGTGGTATGGTCTTAACATTGGTTATACAGGAGCTAGGATTTCAGCAGCTTCACTTACACCTGCTACAATGGCACAGCATTTTGATATCAGGCTAACTAGTGCATTTGGTGCTATGGGAACAAACCAAAGTGTCGCAGGTTCTTGGACTGTAGGTAGTTCAGCTACTACTAATTCTAATGCAGTAGGTGGAACTAGTTCAAAGCAAACCGTAGGAGCTCCTAATCAAGTGGCAGGTGCTACAGGTAACTTCTTTAGAGGTAAGATAGCTTCACACGCTATAACAACATTGAGAGCACCTCAGGGAGGTAGCGACAACCCTGCTGATGCAGAATGGGATATGCCTAATGATACTGAGATTCAATTGTTTATGTTGGATAACAGGAAGTGGGTACAGGATTATAGAATTACTCCTTCTACTACGCAGAGAGGAGGCGCAGGTAGCTACTTAAATTTCCCCGGTGGAGAGACGTACTCTTACATTATGGCACAAGGTTGGGAGTTCGGAGACGGGCCTGACGATGTGTTCCCTAACTATAAGAATGCTTCACAAGGTAATGATAACAGCTACACCATTATGCAATTCAAGAATGGCGGAAGTAATAATCAAGTGAATGTAACAATCCCAGGATTGAGTTAATGGAACGAGGGGGAAGGCTAAGTCCTTCCCCTCCTCTATTCAATAGAGGAGAGATAGACCTATATTGAGTTAAATTCCGTAAAGTGAAAGAAGAGCCCATTGTCCACGTAGTTATTGCAAAACGTAATAGAATGAACAAGTACTTCTTAGAGCTCAGCCTCATAGCTGGAGCCTTCTTAGCCCCCCTCTCAGGGGTAGTCGGAGCAATGTTCGCCTTCGTCATCGTAGATCTAATTACAGGCCTAATGAAGGTGAGAGCGAAGGCTCGGAGAGACGCAGACAGAATGGCATTGGGGAGAAGAGCTAGATGCTCATACATCTTCGCAAGAATTAACAGTCGCTCGATGAGCAATAGTGTCGCCAAGTTCATATTCTATCTATCGGGAATCGTTCTGGCTCACATCACAAACTATCAACTAGGATTAGAGATGCCTCTCGTGAAGATGATCTTAGGACTTATCATAGCAATTGAGTTGAAGAGCATAGATGAGAACATGAGGATAGTGCTAGGATACTCCGTATTTGGAAAGCTAATAGACATCATTCAAAGGCCGAGTGATGACTCAAATCGCAGACCTAGGCCGTAATAAGTAACAGATAAGACGGAAGTCTGAGCAAAAATCAGTATTGTAATTAATATGAGAGAATCAACAACGTCAGACGACATCAACTTCTTCGCACCTATCACCATATCTAAAGGTGAGTCAGTCGAGGGGCAGTCCGTCTTAAAGATGGGAGGCATCGCTTCAACGGGAAGTAAAGATGCTGACGGAGAGTTTCTTAACCCTACAGGATTTGACCTAGAGTACTTCTTGAGTAAGGGCTTTATGAATTGGAATCACCAAACAACGAAGGACCCATTAGCATATATTGGACGTCCAACTAAGGGAGAGATCACGAATAAAGGACTTGAGATTGAGTGTGAGTTGTTTGCAAACAATCCAAAGGCTCAACAAGTATATCAACTAGCTGAAGTACTTGCTTCAAACGGGATGACTATGGGATTCTCGATTGAGGGTAAGGTAACCAAGAGAAACTCTAAGAATCCTAAGATAGTCGAGAAGGCTATCATCACAGGATGTGCAATCACGCCTGATCCTAAGAATCAAGACGCAGTCGCTGAGATTATCAAAGGACACACTGCAAACGAACTAGACAGCCTAGAAGATCTACCTCGACTTGAAGGAGGATTCGCCCTACTGAAAGGAATGTCCTCTTCTGAGGAGAATGATTTTGAGCCACATATGATGTATAACCCTGAGACGGGCAAAGGATACAAGGCCGATACATACGAAGACCATGTAAAAATGAAGAAGTTGGGGTATGTACACGAAAAGCCAGAGGGCTCTGACGAAGAAGCCGAAAAAGCAATGATGGCGGGAGGCAATATGAAGCCTGTCGTTAAGGAATCCCTAGACGGAGACTTGAAGCACACGGAGAAGTCTTACGGCATGAAGAAGTCTAATAAGATGAAGAAGGCTTGCTCTTGCGGTATGAAGAATTGCAACTGCAAACTAAGCAAAGGAGACGTATATTCAAAGATTTACACAGACTTCCCTCAACTAGAGGATGGAGTCGCAACTAAACTTTACAATTTAATCGAATCAATCAGTTCAAAGATGGAGAATACCAATATCACGTCAGAAGATATTTCTAAGGCGTATGAGGCACTAGGCCTTGGTGGCGATACAACAGTTGAGGCTACCCCAGAAGTAATCGAAGAAGTAATCGAAGAAGTAATCGAAGAGGGAGTAGAGCTATCTTGGGAGGACCTTGAGATAACCGACGAGGAGGTCGACGCAGCTAAGCTAATCCTAGAGAAGGCTAACATCAACTTCACTATCGGTGGAACCGACGAAGAAGAGAGCATTCAGAAGGGTCTTGACGACGAATTCGCTAACGACAATGACAACGCACTAATCGACTTGATTAAGGGTCAGTTTGACGAAATTTCAGCAAAGGCTAACGAGAGCGCATTAGCAACTGCTACATTGATCAAAGGACTTGAGAATGAGTTGGCTGAATTGAAGAGCTCTAACGAGAACTTGAAGTCAGACGTTGATGCTATAGGAGGACAGAGCACAGGACGCAAGTCTGTAATCTCTAAAGCGGTTGATCGCAGCTTCGGAGACAATGACGAGACCATTCAGAAAGGAGACGGACTAAAGACTCTTTCAATGAAGAAGGATAAGTCTATGATTCTTGACACATTAGAGAAAGGATACTTCGACTTCAACTCAGGAGCAGTTACAAACAACACATTGGCTAATGAGTCAATCAAGTTTGAGTCTTCTGATGAAATCACAAAAGGTATCATCGAATATATGGCTGACAACGGATTTAAGTTGGTCAACTAAGTAAAAACGAGTATTGTAATACAATAGGCCGATTGGCCGAGAACGGAACCAATTCAATAATCAATCAAACCCAATAATTTACAACGTAATGGATAACATTTCTGTGAATTTGTCTGAGTTTCAACACGGAGTAGGCTTCGCTGAGGACGCTTTGAATCAGGCAAACATGACTGCTGAGCAGTTGAATACACTTAGTAAGGCGCTGGAAGCTGGACACATCACTGGTGGTGAGCAAGGCAACCCAGACCAAACAAACATGGGAGCTCTAAAGACAGAGTCTCTTGAAAAGAATTTAAAGGTACTTACTTTCCGTGAGTCTGACATCCGTTTCTGGAAGCGATTCCCTAAGTCGGCTGCATTCAGTACGGTTGAAGAGTATAACCAACAAGCATCTTACGGTACAGATCGAGGAGGCTTCAACGGAGAAGGTGAACTTCCTGAAGAAGAAGATTCTAGCTTCGTACGTAAGGCTGAGTTGGTGAAGTACTTAGGTATTACTAAGTCTGTAACCCACCCTGCTCAGTTGGTTTCCACAAATGTTGGAAACATGGTTCAGAAGGCTACCACTGACGGCATCCTTTGGATCTTGAGAAAAGCTGATAGAGCTCTTTTCCACGCTAACTCTGCAATGACTAGCCAGGAATGGAATGGTCTTTACGCACAGCACGCAAACAACGATGCTTACCCAACAATGGCTGAGTACTTCGAGAGTGAAGTAGTTGTTGACCTTAGAGGTAACGCTATCAACGAAGCGAACATTGAGGAAGGATGTCAAGTTATTCTTCGCAAGTTCGGTCACGCTGACCTTCTTGTTGCTCCTCCAGTTGTTCTTTCTGACTTCGCACGAGGATTCTACAACAACAAACGAGTTAATGTAGGAGCAAGTGGTGCAGTTCAGAACGCTACTATGGGACAGCACATCAGCAAGTTCCAGTCTATGTACGGAATGATTGACTTTGAGTACGATATCTTTGCTGCTGGTCCAGCTGGAAGACTTTCTTCTGCTGCTGCTACCTCTCCAAAGGCTCCGACTGCTCCAACTGCAGGATCTACTCCTGCTGCTGCTGTCTCTGACGCTGCTGGGACTAAGTTCACTGACGGTGCAGGAGACTACTACTACGGAGTAACTGCAATCAACCGATATGGTGAGTCTGCAATGCTTCAATTAGGAGCTGGTGCAATCACTGTTGCTGCTACTGAGTCTGTTGATCTTGAGTTCACTGCTACTGCAGGTGCTTACAGCCCAACTAGCTACAGAATCTTCCGATCTTTGGTTGATCCAGCTGGTGCTTTCGGTACCACAGTGATGTATCCAATCTTTGAAGTAGCTGTAACTGGAACAAGTAAGTTCGGTTCATTAGCTGCTGGTGTTGATGGCGCTTCTGCTACTTTCGTAAGAGATCGTAACAGATGGATCGGTGCTACTGAGCAGGCGTTATTGCTTCAGTCTGACACTGACGTTATCGAATTCAAGCAATTGGCTCCTCTTATGAAGATGCCACTAGCTAAGCTATCTCCAGCTGACCGATTCATGGTACTTCTTTACGGAACTCCATTATTGTACGCTCCAGACAAGATGGTTCGTTACATCAATGTTGGCCGTACTGTAGCTTAATTATCGATTTAACGATCTAGAAGGGCTCTCCAAATGGGGAGCCCTTTTTTTATACGTGATAATTCCGTAAGTTTATAGAGTAATCAATACACTAAAAGATGAGTAACAAAATAACACTAAGAACAGGACGAGCAGCCAACTTTGGCAAGCCCGTAGTGTGTTCTCAAGGAACGATTGTCTTTGATATGGAGGGAAGAGCTTCTGTGTCTGAAGAGATCGCTGAATTTATGGTATCAAACTTTCCTAAGAATTACTACTTGGAAGGAGAGGAGACTCCTGATACAAAAGTTAGTGAGAATCCAATCGACCCATCAAAAGACGCTAGCGTTAGAGACTTCGCAAGAAACCTAGCCAGAACTAACATGGCTGAAAGCAATGCTAAGGCTAGAGGAGAGCAGAGCTTTCTAAGTGACGATCAAATCGCGACAGCATCAACTCCAGAGACCGGACTTGTTGACGCAAAAGGAGCTGAGATCAAGAAAAGTGCCGTAGATAAGTTAGATCTATCTACAGACGTTCGTGAGGAGCTATTGGAGAACAAAATGTCTGACCTGAGAGCAGTATGCGTTGAGGCTGAAGGCATCTCTAAGTCTGAATGGGCAAAGTTAAAGAAGAAGGAGGCCCTAGTGGACTTCATTATTGAAAAAGGAATCGTTAAGTAAGAGACACCATGCCAACAATTCAGTATCAAGTACTTTCAAGCAAGAATGACGGACTACCAATTAGCCCGTCAGAGCTTATCTCTCAATACTTCTTCGGAATATCGCTGAAGAACAAGGAGGGTGCGTCTATGTCAGACAGTGACATCGCATTCCACATCAAAGCAGCAGTCGAAGAGATGGAGGGGTACTTGAACTGTAAGGTGATGCCTCAAGTAATCACAGAACAGCTTGACTACAACCTAAGCGACTTTAAGTCATGGGGATACATCCCTACTTCGTACCCAGTGAGGTGCGTCCACTCACTTAGAGGATTCTTAGGGAAGGTTGAGCAAGTGATTTATCCCAAGCAATGGCTTAGTGCAAGATCAACATCTGACGGACTGCAATATTTCCGTCAGGTGTTTCTTATTCCTACAGCTGGAGTATCTCCGGATGGTCAGGACACAGCGATATTCAATGGAGTATCGCCTCACCTAGGCTGGTTCGGAAGTAAGAACATACCAAACTATTGGACGATAAGTTACGTTACATCATTCGATAGAATACCCGAAGACATTATGAAGGCCATCGGTAAGTTGGCCGCCATCGACATATTTCATCAATTAGGAGACATCATACTTGGAGCAGGTATTGCATCACAATCACTAGGAATAGACAGTCTAAGTCAGTCTATCTCGACCACATCTTCTGCTACAAATGCAGGATATGGTGCACGTGTTACGGGATACGTAGACGATCTCAAAAGGACTCTACCTATACTAAAGTCTAAGTACGACGGAATCTCCCTTAGCTCGTTCTAATGAGTAATTCAAACAGCAAGACACCTATCGCACAAACCCCTGCGAATACGACAGGGAAGGCTAGAGTAGACTTCGTAAGGAGCGACTTTGACGCTGTAATAGAGCAGAAGGGATATCGAGTGTATCACGATAAAGTGATGAGATGTCCTTGTAGAACGAATCAAAGAACAGACGCATTGTCCTCATGTAGGAATTGTGGAGGCTCTGGATACGTTTACATCAATAGATTCTCGACCAAGATGGTCTTACAATCTATCAACCTCGACACGAAGTTTAAGGAGTGGTCTGAGGAAAGAATAGGTACGGTAAAGATTACGGCGAGAGAGAGTGAAGACATATCCTTCATGGATAGGATAACGGTAAGGGACGCAGAGACGATCTCTTCCGAAGTACTTCACCCAAAGAATCAAAACGAGTACGAAGGAACTCCAACACTATACGCAAGAGTCATCCATCCGATAGTAGAGATAGACGACATCTTCGCATTTGAGGAGGTAGACAAGAAGCTCGTTAAGATGACTCACGGAGTAGACTACACTTTCTCCGAGAACGTCATTACATTCAACAACTCCTACCTAAATTGGGACAACTTTACCGTATCAATCAGATACAAGCACAATCCTTCGTTC
>Ga0209337_1001199_pt1 | contig 20051 bp, 31 predicted proteins | sample LinPmetageLP53_FD_184044 | JGI IMG/M metagenome (GOLD analysis project Ga0209337, IMG submission 184044) | Marine viral communities from the Pacific Ocean - LP-53 (SPAdes) (version 2) | ecosystem: Environmental > Aquatic > Marine > Oceanic | place: Pacific Ocean | collected 2010-02-08 | reverse complement strand
TATGAACATAGAACAGAAGAACAAGCACAAGAATTTGAAGAACTTAAAGGACACCCTGCATTTGAGGGTTTAAAAAAGTTTTCTAATGATGAGTGGAGAAAATGTAATAGTATTCAGTCTTATGAAGATGTATTGATAAGAATGAGAAAAGAACGTGATAAGTTTGATAATATTACTGGAGAAGAATAATGAGTCATCAACATTTAATTAAATTTCAAGATACAGAATCTAAACAATATGCTTATTGTAAATCTATAGGTTGTTATTTTGATTGTGAGCATTGTGTTGCTTATTCAGAATCAATGCCTATACCTACAACAATGCCTATTAAAAAAGATATTATTCAAACTAAGGTAAAGGGTACAAAGTTTGATAATTTAGCTCAAAATGCTATAAATAAGACCTATGAGCCACATAATCATCCATTATATGAATATATTATTAAAAAATTTACGAAAGGATAAAATGGAAGCAACGCAAATCAGATTTGAGTGTGAACAATTTAAAAAACTAATGTTACTCAAAAATCCTAATATTATGATAGATTTTTTAGTATTTGATGTGAGAGAGCATTGTAAAGACACAAAAGGAGAATAAGAATGGAAGAAGTAATTTTACATAGACAAGAAAAAGCAGTTAGTTTTGATAAAAACGATAATACAATTCGTTTTCATAAAACATACTATACTATAGATGAACTGGAAGAAACAATAAAACAGGCGAAGGAGCTAATTAAATGAAAATAAGTAGAATGAATAAATATAATAAAGGTAAACTAAGAGCATTTTTTGACTTAGAGCTTGATATGGGTATTACTATAAAAGGCTTTAAAATGATGGAAGGTATTAATGGTTTGTTTGCCTCTATGCCTAGTCAAGAAAAAGACGGAGAATGGTATGATACTATATTCTGTTCTAAAGATGTTCGTGGCGAAATAAATAGGATTGCTCTTGAGCATTACAATCAAGAAGAAGCTCCTATGGAAACACCAACACAATCAGATGACATTCCGTTTTAAATGTTAGAAATGTTAATCAGAGAAAATGGGGTAGAAAGATGGGTTGATATGAAAACTTTAAGGAGTCTGTCGGGGAGTCCTAAAAAGAAAATATCACCTATCGTACCCCTTGATAAAGTAAAGACCTTAAAAGGTTTTGGAGAATGGTATGCTCTTTATAATAAAAAAACTACTAAAAAAAATGCACTAGATTTTTGGTCAAAATACATAAATGAAGATAAGGTAATAAGAAAAATAATGGAGCATACCAGACATTATATTAAAAATCGTGATAAGGTTTACAGAAAAGACCCTATCAGATATTTAAGAGATAAAGTATACGAAGATGAGATTATAAAAGCCGAAGTTAAAATAGATTTAGATTTATTATATCCGTTTGACAAAAGTGGAAATTCAAGATTAGGAAGATGTAGCAAATGTAACTCAATAGTATTTGGTAATAAATTTACTATAACAAAAGACGATAGTGATTGTTGTAAAGTTAAAATAAAACAATATAGGTAAATTATGGATTATGAAATGTTAGCTAAAGTATTAACTCGAGATTTAAAGACGGCTATTCAAGGTTTAGAAGCTATTGTAGATGAATCTAATGATGCAATAGCAGTTAAGATAGCTGAAGATACTTTAGAAATTATAACTTAAACTTAAAGGGCAGGTAGATACATTCGCACAATGTCATATCCCTCCTTAGAATACTTGCCCTCAAAATTAGGAATATATATGAGAAAATGCAGTCATTGTAAAGAAAATAAAAGTATGGATAGCTTTAACAGAGGTGGAGATAATAAAAGCTATATATGTTCAGATTGTCAAAATAAATATAGTAGAAATAAACAAGCTAAACAAAAACAGAAAATCCTAGATTGGACTAATAACGGCAAATGTTGGTGGGTCTATCAAAGTATAATGGGAGATTTAACACCTTGGAAAAAAAAGAAATAATGAATAATATAATAATAAAAGGAAATCCTATAGCACAAAAAAGACATAGACATATAGGTAAGTTTGTAAGAGTGTATGACCCAAGCTCCGAAGATAAAAAAAACTTTAAAATACAACTTAAACAACAATGGGATAAAAAAGCTCTAAACAAAAATATTGTACTTTTTGTTACTTATTATATGGCTAGACCTAAAGCTCATTATAGAACTGGTAAATTTTCCAATTTATTAAAAAATAACGCACCTGAATACCACACCATAAAACCAGATATAGATAATTTAATAAAATTAACAATGGATGCTTCTACTGGTGTATTATGGAAAGATGATTGTGTTGTTGTAGGTATTGTAGCTAAAAAAATATATAGTGAAAACCCAAGAACAGAATTGAATATAACAACTAAAAAAAATAATGAATAAATTTAATAATGATAATAAATATGATATAATTTTGCCTATGGATAAATTTAAAAAAGATTTAATATTTGGTCAAAAATCAGAGCAGTACATTTATGATATATTTAGCAACGACCCAAGAATAGAGGTAAAAACTGAAAGAAACCAATGGAAACACACGGGAAACATATTTGTTGAGTATGAATGTAGAGGAAAACCTTCTGGAATTAAAGTAAGCGAAGCAAAAACTTGGATAATATGCTTTTACTATAATGGACTTATAGAGCATAGCATTATTTTTAATCTTCATTGGCTAAAACACATATTAAGAGAATTATATGTAAAAGGGGTTGCAAAAAAAATCAATGGTGGAGATGACAATTTAAGTAAAGGACTTTTAATACCGATTAAAGAAATAGTTAAATAAAAAGGAGAACTAATGAAAAAAACAAGCAAAAAAAATAAAGTATTAGCACATTTAGTATCAGGAAAACCAATAACACCAATGGAAGCTCTTGAGCTTTATGGAAGTTTTAGACTTGGTGCTATAATCTTTGAATTAAGAGATATAGGACATAAAATTAATACAGAGATTGCAAAGGGTTCAGGACACGCTATTTATACATACGTTAAATAGTATTTAAAATTAGAGATAGGTGTGGGGTTCTTATTCATTCTCCCTGCTTTAGCGTTTTTCCCTTTCTTCGCACTATCTCTTTAAATTGGAGAAAATATGATTAAAAAAGAATTACACTTTGTATGGATTACTAAAGACGGCAAGAAGTTTCTAGATAGAGATGAAGCCGAGAAACATAATAAACTACTTGAACCAGAAGATGTTACAAATCAATGGTTAAAAAGAATAAAAGGAAAAAAATGAATTTTATATTATTTATACTTTTGTTGTTGTTTATAATTTATTTAATTTTTGATTTTATAGAATTATGTTTTATAATAAAAAACAAATTAAAAGGAGAAAAATGAATTTAATATTTGGATTACTAATATGTATAATGGCTGTTGTATGTATTATAGCTGTATTTGTAGAATCAATAGAAGTGTATTATAATACTAAAGAAAGGATGTCAGATGAAGATTAATTGGTATAAATTAATAGCTTATTCAATAATCGTGTTTGTTGGTGGTTCATTTTGGTATGCAGTTATAAGCCGATTTATACAAGCATTTTAATGAAAGATTATATTAAGTATATTAAGTCTAAGCATTGTATAGTGTGTGGGGTGTCGCCAGTAGACCCAGACCATTTAGAACATTTAGGTATGGGTGGTGCTAATAAAAATGGATTAAAAGACTTTAGTTGTGTTCCTATTTGCAGAAAACATCATACTGAACGTCATAATATGGGTCTAAGGCGATTTGAAGAAAAGTATAATATAAACTTATGGAAAGAAGCATTTTATTTATTAAGGGGGTATTTCGCAGAATGAATTGTTGGCATTGTAATAAAGAAATTATATGGGGTGGTGACCACGATTATGAGGATTATGGTTATGAAGGTGAAGGTATAGTTAGTAATTTTCATTGTCCTAATTGTGAGGCAGAGTATGAATGTAGGTTACCTATAAAATGAAATTCGCAGGTAAAATAAAACAAGGGCAACTTACTTTAGATGATAATCTAGGGTTTAGGGATTATTTAAGGCTAATTGAGGGTGATGTTCATTTAGAAATTAAACCTGCTGAAAAAGTGCGTTCTCCACAACAAAACGCATACTATAGGGTTATTATAAGGATATTGGCGAAAGATTTAGGTTATACTGAAGCCGAAATGCACGAAACTATAAAAGAAAAGTATAATATTGAATCTACTAAGCAATTAGATGTGAAAGAATTTACTGAAATCCTAGAATCAATTAAAAGATGGGCAGTTATAGATATGGGTATTGTATTACCTAATGCTAAGCCAACTCGTCAATCGTCATACTAACCTTATAAACATTATGTGCTTGTTGTTGCACACTTAAAGTATTTTCTCTAAAATTGCATATAGAAAATTGGTCAGGATTGTTATTAGTATTGTCAGGTTGAAATATAAACGGCAGAGTACCACCTAATGTACAATTCCATACAAAATTAAAGCTATTATCTGATAGCATAGGATTAGTATCGTTATCATTAGGATTAGATTCGCCATCACTTATAAGTGTGTTAGATACTTCATTATCTATCCACATATCACTTTCTGCTATATAAGAAAAAGATAGTTTCCAGCTTCTTAATCCTTTTCTTCCTACACCACTTTTAACTCTTTGGTCAAATTCGGCATTGTCAGTAGTATCAAGTTCAAATGGTGAGTATTTATAAGTAGTACCATCGGCATTGTTCATAGTCCATTCTGTTGGTCCATCATAATAAATGTTAGCTAATGTTTTACCACCTATAGTTTTTTGTTTCTTAATACCATCAAATCGTCTTGACATTGTAAGGTTAAGGTCAGGCGAATTAGGGCAATCAAAATACTTACCTACTACTAAAGAACCTAATTGGTGTGTGTAAGCAGAAGCCCATTCATTTGAAGTGTATTCAATATAAAATTCTTTCCAATAATCATTAAAAGTTCCCCAAGTAGTAAATATACTTGAACCATTATATTCTGCCTTGTTTCCATTAAAATTTAATATGTTTGTTTGACTTCCTGAATCAGAAGTTATTTCATAGTCATCTCCAACATTTCTTTTTCCTTTAATTGTTATTTTATGTTCTCCAAATAAACTTTCAGATGCAAGGTTGTGATTTAATAAACCAACAAAAGTTACAGGAAAAGATGTTTTTGCGTTTGTGTCTGAACCAATAGAAAATAATGGTTGATTATCTTTATTAACATCTAAATATGGGTTAGCACAATTCATATATAATAATTCTGCACCACCTCTACCTTCTGCCCAACCTAATTGTCCTGTGGCGTGTAAAAATGTAGGCATATCTACATAAAATCTTGGTGTTTTAACTTGCTTTCCCATTAATATCCTCCTGAGCCTCTTGAACTAACACCACTTGTAGATGTTGTTCGTTTTGTTTTAATTTTTGTTTTATCTACTTTAGGTAAACCATAATCAGGTAAATTGTATTTAGTTTTAGAAACTTTATTTGTTCTTACATTGTTTTTATATTTTTTCCAATTAGTGTTATCTATACTAAAATCAAACTTTTGATTATCCCAATTAGAATTGTTTATTGCAATTTTTTCTGAAAGTTTTTCATTATTTTTATTTACAATTATTGCTTTTGTTATTTTAATATATCCTTCATATTCAAATAAAATTTGATTTTTCATTGTTATATTTTCTAATGTGTATATTAAAATTGTTTTTTTATTACCCTGTAATATCCATCCATCAGGTAATTTTGGTGTTATTTCTGCTTTCCCTTTGAAATATAATTGTATACCAAAAACATCAGAATATGATTCTATACTACAAATACCGTTATTACAATAAATGTATGCTTTATTTTGTGTTTTTAAATTGTATTTTTTTTCTAAATTATTTATACTTATTGTTTTCATATTTATCCTAATATTTCATTTACCAAGATTACTATGTCTAATACATTAATAACGCCATCGCCATTCATATCTGCTATATTTCTACTATTTTCATCTTCAGGAAAATCTTGCCAATTAACATCAGTTATTGATTGAACAATAGTAACTATATCTAATACATTTAATATATTGTCTTGATTAACATCTCCATATAAATTATTAAATACAAAAAGTTCATCATTATTTTGTGTAAAAAACAAATAATTCGTTGTTTCATTATTGTATATTTTTATAATATATTCTATTATAACATAATCATTATCATTTTCAGGAATAAAAGAATATTTTTTGCTTAACAATACTGTACCACTATAGTTATTTTCTATTTCTGTTGTACTTTTATTATGATTAACTATATCCATAGCAGAAGGTGCATTTTCCTCAGAATATATACCATTTTGTATTGGTTCTATACCTGATTCATCAGGAAATGTAATTTGTCCTGCACTTGAATCTACTCTTGTAACATATATATTATAATTCCAATCTTCTTCTATATTAGTTGTAACATTAGCATTAATGCCGAAATTATTATTAAGGCTATTTATATTATTTTCCCAATCTGTGTTAAAATAAAGTTCTTCTTCTAATTCTTCTTCATCGCCATTATTTGTGGTGCTGTTATTATAGTTAGGGTTGTCATTTGGGTCAGGTAATTGATTGTTTTCTGTTACATCATCACCGCTTCCATTAACTATATCGCCTGTATCTTCTGTATCAGGTTCAGTATCTTCTTCTAATCCTTGAAATCCATATTCTCCACGATGTACTTGTACTGCTTCTATACTTACTTTACTTAAAGATTTAGATACTTTAGTAATAAAAAATACAGGATATATTAATTGTCCATTTCTATGTTTTACTTTAGAATAATCATATCCAAAAGCTAATTTACTACCTAATAAATCACTATATTTAATATAATCACCTGCTTCTAAGTGTATATAGCTTAATGGTAAATCTATTTTAGTTATTAAATGTTGGTTAGCATACCATAATAAAAGTCTTTTTTGTAATCTTGCAGCCGTATCTTTATCTCTAATATATTCAGTTTCTATTTCTAATTTAGTATCTTCTGAATCTAAGCCGTAATAATTAATATTATAAGCATTATTACCACTATAACCTAATTCAGTAGTTGTGTACTCATCAAGAGTAGTATATGTAGTATCAGCTATTGTGTACCCTGTTTGCTCATCATATTCGCCAGAGCCATAATTTTTTTTGTATTTAACATTAACTGAATTGTAAACATCATCTAACTTTGTCAAGCTAAAAGAATATTTAATTACATCTTCTGTATTAATAAACACAACATTGTTATAATCCATAAGTTGTTTTATACCAATAAATTTAAATTTCCCTGAACTATCAAAAGATGGTATTAAAAGTGAAGATTTAAATAAACCTTCAAATATTTGTTTAGCTTCTTTTTGTTCGTATTGTGTAAAACCGTAAAACCAATTATTACCAAAAGAAAATTCTTGTTCTTCTAAATTTAAATTTAATTCATTTTTTAAAATGTTATACAATATTTTGTCTGCATTAACAATTAAATTTTCATCTTCATCTATTCTACCTTTTAAAGAAGCATAAAATTTTTGTTCGGTTAAACTATCAATAACTATATCGTTTGTTAAATACATTTCGTGCAAACTTGCTATACACATTCTTGCTGCATAATTTGAACTACTTGAATACTTTGCATCGTGATTATCTGCACCCCAACATATATTTAAATATTGATTTGTATTTTTAATTAAAGAAGAATTTTGATGTCCTTGGACTTTAATAGATGCTCCAGTAGTTCCTGATATTGTTTCAATTTCTTCAACTACTGTATCATTAGATTGTGGCATATATCTTGCAGGAGCATTATCTACCATATCTTGTAAATCTATTTGTGTAGTGTTTTCTTGTTCACCACTATCAATTAAAAAAGGGTCAAACCATATACTTGATGGATATATAACTGATTCTACATTTTTTTGGCTATTTAAATCACCAAATAAAGATTCTGTGCCCAATCCTTTTGGTGCATAAGATGATAGGCGATAATGAACTTTAGCAACGCAATCAAAATCTCCAATTTCATTATATATAAGTTTTGCCATACATCCCGTTCCTTGATTAGCAATACCTAAAGCTATATTTGTAGATGATATATGTAAGCCATAATTATCATCGGTTTTATGTAACCAAGTAGGGTTAAATTTTAAACCTGACTGAGAATCTACTATACCCCATTCTCCTGAACCGTTATCTGTTGTCATATCATTTATAAATGTAGGTTCATACCAAGTTTGGTTTTCACTATTCCAATTATTTTCATAAGCCGTTTTTGCTACACTACTCGTATTTAAACCATTTTGAGAAAACACTTTATTCATTTGTCTTGGGTCAAATATATCTGTTCCGTGTTCTGTAAATCCTACAATAAAATTACTTGAATCATATCTTGCCCAACTAAATTCAAATTCTATATCATATTTATTTCTTGCATAAAAAGTCGCTTTTGTAAAAGGTCTAATTACTCTTGTTGCTATATAACCTTCAACAATTTTATTAATATTAATACTTTGACTTTCTAAATTAATCCCATAAACATCTAAGCCTTGATATTGTGTGCTAACATTTATTTCTGGATTACCTTCAGAATCTGTTACCCATTCTGAAAATTCTTTAGGCATTTTTTTATTTATTGGTGCAAAACCATTATTGTATACATATAAAAAATTATTATTACTTAACCAGCTATCTTCTATTAAAAAATTGTTATTTTCTATCGTAGGATATATTACAGATAATGGCATTTCCCAAGCACCTTCAATTTGTTGTTCTGGTTTTTCGTAAGATAAACTACTTATTACTTCAGTACCTGTGTTTGATAATTCATCAACAACAGTTTTTATAATAATTGGACTTTTATCAACGTGACCATATACCATTGGGAATGGTTTTCCTACATCACCAGATAAATATGTTGGTTCATCAGGTATAATAGTAGAAGGAATCATTGTAGTTAATTTTTGTTCTGTTAAATCTTCTAAAGTAAGGCTTAGAGTTTCAGCCGATTGAGAATAACGTCTAATAGTACCAGTATAGACAAGTAAACAATCATCTAAAGTATCTAGTCCATTAGCAGCGTAATATACTTGTACTACTGCATTTAGTAAGCTAGACATATCGTCTGAGAAAATCTTGCCGTTATAGGGAGCATTTGATATAGATAAAGATACACTTGAAATAGTGTATTTATTGTTTATAATGTCTGCTTTTGAGCTAATAGAAGGACTATTAAGTAGTAAAGGGTTATACGCCTCACCACCTATGTTTGTTTCTTTAATTGATAAATTAATTGATGCTTCTTCAGGAATTGGATTATCTATCTGTACACCTTTATATATTCTAACCAAAGGATATAAAGACGTTCTAGTACCATTACCTAGTGTTTGTTTAAATTTAGGAGGTAACGTCAGCATTAACCGATTCCAAAATCACTACCCCTACGGACAGCTTCTTTAATTGATTCTGCAAGTTCGCCTTCAACAAAATCTTGTGTTAAAACATTACCTGTAACGCTTACATTGATACTTCCACCACCACCTGATTGATTCATTTGGTTAAGTGTTTCTAAGCCGATAGATTCTACTGCATTTCTACTCATTACAAATTCGCCACGTTCAGCTTCTATCATAGTACCACCTTGTGAGTGTCTATTTCCACCTACATAACCACCATCTGCAAATTTTGAAGGAATTGCAGTTCCAGAGCCACCACCACCCATATTACTAATAGCTTCTTGTATTTTAGAAACATTTGCTAAACCAGCAATTATAATTGCAGCCATTTTTACAGGAGTATTGACAGCTAATGTAGCTTGTTCATAAGTAGTTGCTATTGCTGCAAATTGTTGTAATCTAGCACCTTCTTTAGCATTTTTGCCTCGTGAAGTTATTAATGATGCTGTTGCGTTTAATGTTTCTCCAACAAGTCTAATTTTTGCTTGTTTTGTCATTTCTGCCCATTTAATTTCTTGTTTTGAAACTTCTATGTTTGTTTTATTTAATTTGTTTTTAAGTACAATTTCATTTATTAATGCTAATTTTTTTGCTTCACTTAATTCAAGGAATTTTCCATCTTTCTGAATAATCATATTCATAACATCAACTAATTGTTGGTTAGTTTCTATAGTTCCAGCTTGAATAGATTCCATAACACCTGAACCTTGAATAAATTCATTAAAAAAGTCTGATGTTACACCTGTAAGTTCTATAAATTTATCTTTAAACTGATTTCCTTCTGCTAACTCTACAAAAGTTGCGTTTATTGCTGCAATCTCAGCCATTATTGGACCTCTTAATTTTGAAAGGTTACTGGCGTGAGCTGTAAGCTCATCTCTTTCTTTTTTTAGGGCGTTTATTCTTTCTATTTCTGCTTTTTTAGCATCACCTGTTAATCTCAGTAATCTAACTTTTTGACGTATTTGTGCTACTTTATCATCTATTTCTTCTACTCTTTTTTCGTGTTTTTCTTTTTGTTCTAGAATTTGTTGATTTATTGCACCAGCAGCTTCAATAAGCACGTTAGCATCACTCATTAATTTACCTTTATCAATATTTGCGTAAACATTTTGCAATTCACCTGATAAATCTTCAGTAAAACTAGAATTAGCTATTCTAAGTAATTGGTTTCCTTCAACTAATTTTTTATAAAACTTATCTAATTGCTCCATACCATTATCAGTTTTAAAATTTTGTATCGTTTTAGAATATTTATTTAATTCTTTATTAGCACTTTTTTCTTCTTCTGCTGTGCTTTTAAATAATCCTGTCATTTCAAATAATGCTACACCTACAGTTGTTGCAATTGCAAGTAATGCACCTAATCCACCTGTAGATGCCATTAAAGCTCTTTTAAATATTACTAAAGATGTGGTTAAACCAACAGTTACACCTTTTGATGCCAACTGAATTGCAGTAAATTTTTTCAAAGTTTTACTAGCTAATCCAAATGCTGTTATTAAACTACTGCCTATTGCAATTGTTTTTAATAAAATAAAACTTCCTGCTAAAGATATAACAGCTTCTGTCATAAGTCTTATATGTGTTGTATTTAAAGATTCTGTTAATCTTGTTAAACCTTTAATTATAGGTGATAAACCTTCAGATAAAACTTTTCCTAATCTTTCTTGCAAATCGCCAAAAGCCATACTAAGTTGTTTAACTTCTGAGCCTGACATTTTACCTAATAGTTTTGCTAAGCCACCATATTTTTTTTGTGATTGAGTAATTATTTGATTAATTTTTTGTTGTTTAGAAGATGATGAATCTATTGTAATTCCATATCTTGATAAAGCATTTGTAGAAGAACCGAATGTTTTTGCAATTAATAATGCAGCAGAATTAAGGTCCATACCTTGACCTTCTGCTAAATCTAATGTAGCTTCTGTTAATTGTTTAGTTTGTTCAATATTAGCACCATAAGCACCAAATTGTGACATAACACTATTTATATTTTCATCACCAAATCTAGTAACGCTTTGTAAAGAACTTGCATATTCTGCTAATTCTTTTGATGCTAATGACCCAAACTGTAATCCTAACCTTAATAAACTTTCTTCTTGTTTTGCAAATGCTTGTATATTTCTTACAATACCTGACGATACTAATCCAAAACCAAAAGAAACAAGTAATAACTTAGAACGCATTGTTGCAAATGAATTATTTACTAATCTTCCTTTATTAGTAATATCTAACATACTTTTACCTAAAAAATTCATAGCATTAGCATTTTGTTTTAAAGATTTAGTATTAATTCTTAAACTATTAGTCTGTTTACTTCTTGATAATATGTCTTTTTTTAGTTGTAATAAAAGTTGTTTTCTAGCATTTTCTTCTTTTTTTGTTAATAATATAGTGTTTCTACGGGCATCTTTACCTTTTGTAGAATTTATTTGATTATGCTCTTTAGTTCTTTGTTTATTTAGAGCTTTACTAATATTTAATAATTTTTTATTACTTGCTTGAAGTTTTTTTTCTTCTTGTATTACTTGTTTTTGTACTGCTATATTTTTCTTTTGTTCTGCATTATTTTGTTTTTGTATTTTAGCTAAATCTTGCTGTGCTTTTTTTAATTTTTTTTGTTGGTTTTCTAATTTTTTCTGAGTTTTTATAAGTGTGTTTGCATTTTTTGTAAATTTATCTACAACTTCTGCAATAGCTTCAAATCCTTTTTTTAATCCAGTATCTTTTAATGCTACTTCTACTGTAATATCTGGTCTAGCCATTTGTATTTGCCTCTCGTCTTGCTTTATCTTGCATTTGCTGTTCTCTTTTAGCTAAAGCATTTTTAATTATAAAAAAATATTGCACCCATCTTGCAGGTTGCTCACCATAACTTCCTGAATATGCAGGTGTATTAGTTTCCGTGCAATACACATACTTATTTAAAAGTTTTAAATACTTATCATTCCTTATCTTGTTTAAACAAGCAAAAAAAGGTATCTGTGCTGATATACTTTTAGTTATATCAAGGTCTTTTCTTTTTTGTTTATTGAATGTTTTAGTTTCTTGGGCAATTAAATCAATAACTGCCCAAATATCATCTACATTCTTAAAGGTACGTTTTTCGTAACCTTTTTTTGTTTTTACAGGTAATTGTGCTTCATAAGGAAAATCACAATATTGACAGCCTCCACAGCTATCAGACAATATAGTCAGTTCTACTTGGAGGCTTTCTCTTCCCCCACAAGATAAATGCTCTGCATTTCTGTGAATATTTCTATTCTATCTTGTAGCTTTAATGTCTTTAGAAATTTATCTGATGTGTCACCATCAACTCCTATACGAATCCATTTAGTCATTGTAGAGTGCATCATTTTAACACCTAAAACATCACCTTTTTTCGTATAATCATATACAACAGCATCCAGCATTTCATCTCTTTCGTCTATTGACACATCTTTTAACTTAATTTTCATTCCTGATTTAAGTTTGATTTCCATTGTTATTTTCCTTATTTTGTTTTTTTAGATTGTTTTTTTTCTTGTTTAAGAGGTTCGCCATTTTTTTGAACCTCTACCCAATCAGAAGGTACATTTTCTACATTTTTATCTTCTACCTTTTGAATTTTAACAAATCGTTCAACTTTGTAATATTTCATATTTCTCCTTATGCTGTTGCTCCTGTTGCTACATAAAACACTTCATTAACTCCTGGGTCTGTAACTTTAGCCTCAAAATCAACTGTAGCTACATCACCACTACCTACACTAGCACTTAAAAGTTTGCCTTTCATAGCTATAAAACCAAAAATTTGGTCTGCGTGTGCTGCAATCGCTATATCTCCAGGAGCTTCGAAATTGCTTGTTATTGCTCTATTGTTTAAAGCAAATTGTATGTAAGAATCGTTACCTGAATCTCTATGAGCTTCCAAAAGTTTATCAGTTTCTGTGTCGTATTTAATAGAACCACCAAAAGTTACATTAAGTTCTGGTACTGCTCTTCCAAATACTTCAGGTTCAGCATCTGCTCCTTGTGCACCTAAAAATACAGTAGGTGACTCAATAGTTAGAGAAAATGTATTAATCACAGGGGAAATACTTGTATGGTCATCTCCAGCTGAGTTTGATTCCATAATATTAAGGTCTTTTGTTGATTGGTCTGATAAAAATATATTTGTACTTCCCAAAGCTGTAGTTAATTCTTGTGCAGCAGTCATACTATCAGCTGCTTTTTCTGGAATATATTGAGTTTGGAATGTAGCTGTGTAATCATATCTACCACCAGCACTTGTCATATCTGCATTTAAACTGTAACTTGTACAAACACAACCAGTAAATGTGTAACTATCAGCTGCTGTTGGTGCAACAAAATGAATTGTCATTGTTTTATTAAAAACAGTAGCACCTGTTGCATCACCATCTTTAAAATTTCCTGGAGAGTACCCTGTAGCAACTTCAAAATAATTATCACCTGTTCCTGTAGCTGCTTGAGATAATATATTTTCCATAAATATAGGTAAGTCTTGTAAAGTTACCCTACCTGATAAACTTATTTCTGATGTTGTTCTTTTTGAACTTGAAAACATAGCACCAAACTCTGCAATTCTTCCAGAGCCTGTACGCATTTCAAATTCTTGATTTGGACTAAATGTTGGTAATGTTATTCCTTCAACATCTAATCTATACATAGTCACACCATTAGTAGAAGCATTTTTAGCACCCACAGTCGCATCTGCTCCTATGTATACCTTAAACTCTTTTCCACTAAAAGTAGACGAATTAGTTGCTAGACTATAGTCTGCCATTTTCTTTCTCCTATCTGCATAATATATATGCTATTAATTTACTTGTTTTTATTTAATTATCCAATATTTCCAACGTGATTACATTGAAATTGCATTTCTACTGTATATACACTATTCTCAGTATTTATATTTAATTCAGTAGATTCTATTCTACAATTCAATGCTTTAGTGCTATCAGATAAAGTCATTATTATATTATCGTGAACTAACGCCTCAATTCTTGAGGTGTATCTTAATATATGGTCCATTGTTTTAGTATTAACCATTTTTTCGTCAAAATAATATATTAATTTTATGTTATACCTTCTTTCTTCGGTATTAATTGTATAATTAATTAATGAAGAAGATTCAGGCAAAATTCTTAAATATTGAGAGCCGTGCATTTTTTCATAACCAACACAAGTAGGCAAAGCTCCTTTAAATTCTGTTTCTGCTATACTTTCTAGTTTATCTAATATGTTTTTAAAATTATTTGTAAAAGTTACAGCCATTAGTATAATCTTCCAATTTTTCTAGTTCTTGTCATTTTAACAGCCTTACCACTAGAAGCATCTATATCTTCGTGTCTACCAAAAACTTCTATTTCCCATTCGTCTGCACGAGTAGTAACATTAGCAGTAGAATCATCTGCACTACCTGCAAATCTAATTTGTAAGTTACCAGCTAATGCTTGATAATCGCCTGTAATAATTTCATCAGTTACTACTGTATTTTCTTTTAATTTATTAGAACCTTTAACAGAAACGCTATATGTAGCCGTTCCTAATACTCCACCAGTAGTTATAATAACTTTAATTAAATCGTAAGTTCCTGTCCATTCGCCTCTAGTATCTACAGGTCTTATAGCTCCTGACGTATAAGATACATCTCTTATAATTCCTTGTGATGAATCTCTAGTTACTTGCCAAGATAAAGCTGCTTTGCCTTCATTTATGTTAGAAATGTTAAGCATAGCTTCTTCCATTAAAGCACTAGCTAATTCACTATTAGGGTCGTGGCTTTTAATCATAAAGTTAGCAGCTATTAAAGCCGTACTTCTAATAATAATATAGTCAAAGTTACCTTCTTTATCTTTTAATGCTTCTTTAGGCATATTAGGGTCTAACATACTATCTAGGTATCTACTAGCATCAGTTCTAAATTGTGTTACTACAGTTGCAAAATCTTCTCCTGTTTCTGTGAGTAAATCATTTGGATTGCTATTACTGTTAAAATAATATAAAGCATCTTCATCACTTACATATGCCCAGTCACCTGCTGAATCTACACCAGATTTTCCTGATTGTGCAGCACCTAATTCTTCACCATCAACAAAAAAGTTTGTAACTAAACCTGTGTTATGTGCAACGTATTTATTACTAACTGCCGTAGTTTCCCACCCATATATAGAGTTTTTACCATCAAAACTATCAAGTTGTGGAAATACTCTTTTCAATTCTTTATGTGTACAATATATTGCTGCTGTTGCCATTTATTCTCCTACCATTTCTTACAAGACCAGTATCTTGCTTTTGTTTTAGGTCCTGGGGTTGCACATTTATGTCTTGCTCTAAAAGACTTACGTCTAGCAGGACTTGATTTTTTAATTCTCATATTAGGGTCGCCAAATGCAACCCTTTTAGTTTTTGTACCGTCTTTAACGTATACTTGGAACTTTTTTCTTCCATAACCTGCCTGTCCTTTAGTAATACGGCTTGGTTTATTTAATCTAACTGATTTTCCTTTAAACTTAGCCATTTCACTTTTTCTTTCTACGTTTCATTTTACTTTTTTTAGAGGGTCTACCTCTTTTTTTTCCGTATGTACCTTTACCGTATGGCATATATTCTCCTTATATAAATCCTATAATTTCAATTTCTGCATCTATTTTACTATTCATACTTCTGCCTGATATTGCAACAATACCATTTTGTTCATCATTTGTAGAGTTTAATCCACCACTATGTGCCGAATCATAATTAAAACTTGTTACAAACTCACCATTAACAGGACCTGTAATGTTTAAAGCACCTGTTTCATAGTTAATAGTACCTGTAGCTACGCCAACAATATTACCTTTACCATCATCATAAGCAAAAACACTTTGATTTTTATTTTCAACATAACTTAATTTGTCAAATACTGTATCATCAGGCAATCTTCCTGCAACTGCACCTTCTACACTTGCAATAGCAGGTACTCTACCTACACCAAATGGTGTTGTTCCTGAACTTGGTGCTGCTAATAATATAGCAGAATTTCTAGTTCTATTGCCTGAAGTAAATCTTATATCGCCATTTACAATACTTACTGTAACTGCCTTTTCAAATAAGTTTCCTGCTGTATAGAACTGAGTGTCAAGTGCAGATTGAATCTTGCCTAAAACACCATTATTTCCACCAAATTTAGTATTTGTAGCATCTGTTGTAAATGAAAGACTTGCAAATGTACTTCCACCATCTACTGTTATGTTAAAAGCATAAGCTGTTGAAGCAGCTAATCCTGATTCAGTATTAGGTGTTACACCTGACATTCCAAGTTCTTGATAACCATTGTTATAAAACTTCATAGCAAAAGAACCTTTAACAATACCTGTAGGGTATGTAGCACTTCTACCATAACCAAATAAATTCTGTGCTGTGTATCTACCACTAGAGTTAGTTTGTGCTATTCCTAGTGCATTAGCATCATCGTGATACTTATCGTATTTTTCTTGTGTATTAAACCAAGGTAAGTGTATTGCTGCACCTGAAGCGTGTCCTGTAGATTGAGCCGATACATTACCTGTAATTGAACCAAACAATCCTCTTTCTACTGTTAATGTATTAGTATCAATACCAGTAACTCTCATAATTTCAATTTTAGTAGCAGTAGTGCCTGTTGTTGTTCCAAGTTGTATTAAATCGCCAACTCTAAAATAATCTCCATCATTAACATCTACAGCAGTTTCAGTTCCATCTACATCTTCACTTAAGTTAGCAACACTATCAACGTATAGTTTACCACTATTAACATCAAAACCACCTTTGTTATCTATAGTTTTAGCCATACCACCTGAAGTATCTGTAGCGTAACCTAACATAAACTGATTAGGTAATACTATATATTCATTAGCACCTAATAATTGTGTAATTCTTAAATCTTCTGTGTATTGGTCTACATTAGTGCTATTTTCAAATTCATTAATATGAAATTGTAATTCTACACCTACAGGACTATTGTTCTTAATTATTATAAGTTTTGAACCTTTTAATAAAGTTGGTGCAGTTTTAGATATAGTTGATAACGTCACAAATACATCTGCATTGTTTACCTTAGCCATTTCTTGATATACTTCTGTATAGTTATCACTCATAGAGCATAGATACTCTTTGCCTTGCCCTGCCGTTACTGTTAAATTTGCTTCTAATCTTGCCATTTCTTCTCCTATGCTATATGATACTTGACTTGTACCTGAATATAATTATCTTCTGTTGATGATTCGTTTTCAAATAAACAAGCAATTACTTTACCACTTGTTACACTTGAACTTTGTATTGTTAAATCTGTTGTCTTAATAACATTCCTATCTACTGCTGTTGCTTGTCCATCTGCTAATATTGTACCATTACTTAAATTACCATCATTTGTTGTTCCATCATTGACCATATCAAAACTCATAAGATGATAGTTAACTGTACAATCATCATTATCATCTGTAGAGCCAAATACCTTAACTGCATCTATTGTTATATTGAATGGAACAGGAAATAAAATATTTGTGAAATATTGTGTACTTGTTCCTGCATCTAAACTTGTATCAGGGTCTGTTCCACTTCCCATTGTAACCTCAACAACATTACCTTGATACTCGCCTTGACCTAAACTAATAAAATAATGAGTACCTGCTGTTGCAACTACTCTATTAGCACTAAACATTAATAACTGTGTAGTAGCACTTACTTGTGATGTTCCTACTTTGACTACACTATTAGATGAATCTACTGTTAATAGATTACTACCACTTGCATTTTCTACTTCAAATGTAGTAGTTGTATTATCGCTTTGTGGTTTTACTTTAAAATTATCATCGCCAACAGATATACAAGTAGATGTGCCTTCTCCATCTTCTATTTGGGAGGCAGTACCTGAAACACCGTTTGTTTCGTCTGCTACTTTTAATAAACTTTTATATGTATTTGCTGGACTTTTACCTGCTAAACTTCCCATTATTTATCCTTTTTATCTTTTGGCTTTTCTTTCTCATTAATCAATGATTGTACCATTTCCATAGCACCTAATGTTTTTAATAAGGCAACTTCTAGTTGGTCTTTCTGTTTAGTTAAGTTATCTAGTTTTTCTTGTAATTTCATTATTACTCCTATTTATCTAATGCAAACCAAGATGTACCATTACAATATAACGTAATACCACCTCTTGCAGTTAAAGTTATATCAGCAGCACCACTTAAAAATATATCTTGATTTCCTGTACCTTCATTATGTTCTATAATTAGTCTTCCAAATCCTGAGTCTACTTTTAAGACGTGTATAACTTGCCCTTGAACACCACCTGTTAATCCTCCAAGTCTATCAGTACCACTTGGTGTACATTCTACAACAGTGCAATCTGATACATCTAAATCGTCTGAATCTGCTGTTAATGATATATGTTTATATGATACACTACCTTCTACGTCAAGTTTAGTAGTAGGACTTGCAGTACCTATACCTACATTATCGCCATTAGTACCATTAAGTATTAAATCGCCACTTTGTTCTAATGTGATTTCTGCTCCACCTGTTCCAACATAAGTGATAACAAAATCACTATTATCGTTATTATCAGTAAAATACATATCTACATCTTCGTGAGCATTTGTAAATGTTATTCCTGATGTAGCACCACCTGTACCTGTTAAATGTAATAATGCTTGAGGATTTGTAGTTCCTATACCTATAGCAGTAGCATCTTGTTCTGATTTAATAGTCATTCTTGTTACATCACTACCTGAAGCATCATCAGTAATAAAATTTAATTCTTCAGAAAATGATTTATATTGAATTTGAGCCCTTGTATTATTTACCTCACTAAATCTTAATGCTACATTTCCACTTGCAGCAGCATCAATTCTTATATCGCCTTCTTCAACGTGTAAAGCCGATTGTGGACTTGATGTTCCAATACCAACATTTGCTGTACCTGTATAAATTCTATTATTACTTCTATCTAAAGTAAACATATCGCCTTGATTGTTACTATGAAATGCTAATGTATTTAAATTTCCATTATAATCTAATTCAAAATAATTGTTAGCACCATCTGCTTGTTCTGCAAACCTTATTGCGGCAGCATTAGCAGGATTAGAATCACTTGCAGTTATATACAATGCTGTACTATTGGCTGAATTTATATGTAAATCTGCTTGAGGACTAGTAGTACCTATACCTACTTTAGCATCACTACTTCCTTGTGAACCTCCAAAAAATACATTTCCACCACCAAATGTTATATCTGCTACACCTGAATTATCTATCTCTAATGTACTTGTTCCATCTTCTTGATAATCAAGCACTTCAACATCACCTGCATATATTAAAAATCTATCTGCTAACATTTGTATTCTTGTATGTGTATCGTCTGTATGATATATGTTTTCTGTAGAATAAAGATTAGATGCTTTTAAATTACCACTAAGTTCTAAATTACCTGAAGTGTCAAGTGTCATACTTTGGCTACCTGCAATCTTCCATTCATAACCAAGCCACCCTGTGCTATGAGTAGAATCCCAACCTACATACTTAGTAGCATCATCTACATAGTATTTACTTCTAATGTTATTTGTACCCTCACCTGCATACA
>Ga0209337_1001198_pt1 | contig 20081 bp, 30 predicted proteins | sample LinPmetageLP53_FD_184044 | JGI IMG/M metagenome (GOLD analysis project Ga0209337, IMG submission 184044) | Marine viral communities from the Pacific Ocean - LP-53 (SPAdes) (version 2) | ecosystem: Environmental > Aquatic > Marine > Oceanic | place: Pacific Ocean | collected 2010-02-08 | reverse complement strand
AATGCCAATAGAAATAAAAGAAGAACTGATACACAAAAGAATGAATGATATTAATACATTCCAAGCTCATGAAAATGAAGTATATTTAAGAGGTACAGATGAATATGGAAAAGACTTTCAAATATGTTTTGATTCTTATGACTTTTTAGAGTGGATTGACTCAGAACAAGTAGATTACATTAAAACACAATTAGTTAAATATATTAAAAGTAAATAAATTTAATACCTTTACACAGAATTATAAACAAATAAAATAGATATGAAAACAGAAATTTTAAAAGAGAAGTATATAAAGTATGGACTTACAAAAGATGATATATTTAAGCATCAGCATTTTTTAATCATTACTCGCTCAGGGATAGATAAAATACAGGCGTTAGAAGGCATTACTATTGACTATGACGTTATTAATTGCGAAAAGGATTTTTGTGTAGTTAAGGCTAATGCAACAAAAGGTGAGGCGTTTATTCAAACATTCGGCTCTGCACTTAAAGGCTCAGGATTTAAAGATGGTAACTGTAATACATTTTATGTAATGGAGATGGCAGAAAAAAGAGCTATGTCAAGAGCAGTACTGAAATTAACAGGGTTCTATGAGCTTGGAGTATTTGGAGAAGATGAATCAGAAAGTTTTAAAAAACAATAATTAATTAATAAAGTCCTGCAAAAACAGGCACAATAAAAATGGAAGTAAAAGGAACAGTAAAATTAATAGCACCTGCCGAAACAGGAGTAAGTAAATCAGGGAAAGCGTGGAAAAAACAAGTTATCGTAGTAGATACAGGAGCAGACTATAACCCTGATATTGCAATTCAAGCTTTTGGAGATGATAAGATTAAAGACTTAAATAAGTTAGCAGTAGGAGATTCAGTTTTAATTAAGTGTAATGTATCATCAAGAGAGTACAATGGAAAGTATTTCCACAATATAGATGGATGGTGGTTTACTAAAAATACTAAAGAAGAAGCACCTGTAGTATCTGAATCTGATGATTTACCGTTTTAAGATGACTGAAGAATATAACTTTAAATGCATATGCAGTCTTACTACTAGAGTTCTAGGGTTTCCTGATGGTTCGCTTTCTACAAAAAATAGGAAGCGACCACTACAGGCAGCTAGAGCAGTAGCTAGTTACATAGCGAGGACTGAAGAAGATATACACAGGTCAATAATTGGTAAAGTTCTTAATAGAAATAGGAGTAATATTTATCACTATGAACGAACTCATAAAAAATATTTTTCTACTTGTTTAGTTTACAGGAATACTTTTGAGAAAGTTTATAAAGCCTATTTAGATATAGATGGTACAAAAGAAATATTTACTGACAAAGACTTTATGAAAAGCTATTTACTTAAAAATGGAGTTTCTGAAAAACTAAATTGTGATGTAAAACTAAAAATTAAAAGCGGTAGAGTTACTTGTACAATAAAAACTTCTTATTTTGACTTCTCTAATCAATTAGAAAATATTAAATTAGCCCTCAAAAATTATCATTATTCTGTAAAAATTATATGAAACACTTACTAAGCAGTTCAGCATTTATAGTGTTAAACAAACAATTAGCAAAGCAGGTAGGATTAAAAGAAGCAGTCCTACTTGCTGACCTAATCTCAAAAGAAGAATACTTTATTTCTAAAGGTATGACTGATGGCTGGTTTTTTAATACTGAAGCTAATATAGAAGCTGATACTACGCTAAACTCATATCACCAAAGAAAGTGTCTTAAAACGCTTAGAAAGTTTAAAATAATAGAAACTAAGCGTATGGGAATACCTGCAAAACAATATTTTAAAATAAATGAATTACAAGTCCTTCAAATTTTAAACAACTTGTCCGATAAAAATTTAACAACTATTAATAAGAATAAAGAAATAATAATAACTAATAATATATCTAATAGACGTGATGATTTTGTTTTTGAGGTTTTGACTTTTGAATACGATGAAAGTATTTTAAATGGATTTATAGATTATTGGACTGAGCCAAATAAGTCAAATACTAAGATGAAATTTGAATTAAATAAAACTTGGAAAACAGCGTTAAGATTAAAGACTTGGGCAGCAAATCAAAAAAAATGGGATAAACCAAAATCAAATTCAAAAGGAATGAGTAAGTTAGACGCTCAAATTAATGAATGGCAAAAAGCAAAAGAATTATTATGATACCACTAAAAAAAGAAGAACTAAAATTACTTACTGAAAAGGTTTTAGACTTATTAGGCAAGACATCAGTAGAGATAGGACACAGGTCAGATGCTAAAACTCTAGCAAGTCTAAGTAAGATATTTGCTCAGGATTTAATACAAGAAAAACGATTTGGCAATATGACGTGGAATCAAATATTAGATGCCTTCCATATAGGAGTTAGGTTTGGTAAAGATGAACCATTCTTAAATATTAGAACCTTTTATAAATGGGTTTATGCTCATAAATTAAAAATTGATGATGCAACTTATCAAGTAAGGACTTTAGGACAGCCAAAAGAAAAGACTCCTTATTATCAAGAACCAATTAAATTATTAAAATGAAAAAAGAAAAATTATACAGTCCTGAAAAAACAGGAACTTTTAAGATGATGTTTGGCTTTCCACAGCCTACAAGAATAGTTAGAAAAATATCTTATAGTAAAGAATATTGTGTTAATTTAAAAAATTATAAAGGAAAAATATGATAACAAGACAAACATCAATAGACTGCTACAATCAAATTAAGACAGAAGGGCTTTTATCTAAAATGAGATTTAAAGTTTATGAAGCTATTTTAAAGAAAGCACCCTGTACAAGTGCAGAAGTCTTATCTACTATGTTAAGTAAAAATAGTGCAATAACATCATCAAGAGCAAGGTTTACAGAATTAAGAGAATTAGGAGTAATTTATGAAGTTCAGAATAGACAATGTACTATTACAGGTAGAACTTCAATAGAGTGGGATTTAACTGATAGACTACCTATATCTGTAAAGAATACTAAAAAAACAAAGAAACATAGAATAAATGATGCTTTAGATTCTTTGCGTTTATTATATAAAAATAAAGATAGTACAAATGAGGATTGGAAAATAGTTGCTGATTTGATTAAGAGTATATGAAAAAAACAATCAGTAAACTAAAAAAAGAGTTAGACAAGTGGTTTAGTCTTTACATAAGGCTTAGAGATGCTAATGAGTTCGGAATGGTTCAATGTTTTACTTCAGGAAGGGTTTACCATTACAAGAATATTCACGCAGGTCATTTTATGTCGAGAAAACACCTATCAACTCGTTGGTGTGATACAAATGTTCAACCACAATCAGCAGCAGATAATTTATTTGGTCAAGGAGAACAGTATAAGTTTGCTCTACATTTAGATGGTAAATATGGGGAAGGTACAGCTGAAGAGTTACAGTTTAAATCAAGACAAATATATAAAGTATCAAGAGTAGAATATGAAGAACAGATAAGTTATTACAAAAACCTTGTTGAAAACTTAAAAGAAGAAAAAGGGATTTCGTAACTATTTAAGTATCTTTGGCGTATGACAGAACCGATTTATGCAAATAATGAACATAGAGTAATAATAGAAACATACATTACAATGTGTAAAGAATTTGCAAAAGAAGTAAGCACTAAAAATAGATACAATAATTATTTAGAAGTTGTAGATATTATAATAGAATATCATAATAATTATGGAACAGGAACAAAGGAAGAAAATTTTTGGGACTGGTTAATGATTATACCTATAAACTTAGCAGTAGCTACTAATGGTTTCTTTGCTGGAGTAGAAACTAAAGGTAATTCAGCAGTAGTAAGAGCTTATAGAATAGTTCTAGATGAACTAGTACAGAGTACAGTAGATAAAATTGATAAGATAGAAACAATTAATGACTGAGATTTATTTAGAAATATCAAAGCTAACGGATAAGTTTAGGACTATGGCTTACGGACTTACTTCTGATGAAAATGAAGTGAATGAGGCAGTACAAGAGCTTTTATTATATCTGCTTCAAATGAATAAAACAACTTTAAAAAAAATTTACGATAAAGATGGAGTACTAGGAATTACACGTTATGGAGCAGTAGCTTTAAGACGTGCCTTAACAAGTCCTAGAAGTAATTACTATTACAAGTACAAAAAGTATTACACACATATTGACAGTTTAACAAGTGCAGTTACTTATGATGAAATGGAATCAGGAGAAACAATACCATCTAAGCACCTTTACAACCTGCCTAACGAAATAACTAGCAGTTACCAATGGACTAGCCTAGAAAAAATAGACAAAGCCTTAGACAGCTTTACTTGGTATGATAAGAAAGTATTTGAGCTTTATTATTATGAAGGTAATACACTAGACAGCCTAGCAAAGAAAACAGGAATAAGTAGAAATAGCTTATTTACTACAATAGACAAAGTAAGAGTAGAATTAAAATACAAGCTAAGTGAATAAGTTTTTTGTACCTAAAGATATATATGAAGATAGAATAAGTATTTGTAAGTCTTGTGTTTATTACTTTAAGCCTTCAGGTCAATGTAAGAGGTGCTTGTGTTTCATGAAAATTAAAGCTAGGATAAGCAGTCAGGAATGCCCTCAAAAGTATTGGCAAAAGACATCAGAAGTAGAAGTTAGAACAGATATACCTGAAGAAATAATAGCAGAAATATTAGACTTATGGCCTGACTTGAAAACAGGTAGAGCAAAAGACCAAACGGCAAAAAAGAAAATGATAGAGATTTACAATACATTAAATAATACTAACTATGGAACAGGAACTAATTGCGGCTCTTGTATAGCAACTTGCTTTGATGGAATAAAAAAGATATATAAAGAATATTCAGGAAACAATTAATTAATAAAGGGTAAGACCTAAAAGCTTTTAAATTTTAGACCTGAGTAGTAGAGGGGGGGTGTGGTTGCCTCCCCAATACAATTAAATAAAATATTAATAATGAAAATAATAGTAATATGGCCGAACAAGAAAGAACATACAGAACAATTAAATGGATATTGAAAGACAATATTAAAAAGAACGTAAGAGCTTTGTGGACGTGGAAGGATGATAACTTTACTTGCATATATGAAAACTATGATGGAGAAGATAGAATTTATACAAGCTCGCAACTTTTAAAACTTTTAACAAAATGATAATATTTACAATAATAGGAATAATTGCAGCAGTTTTCTTTCTACTCGTTATTATAATGAGCGTAATAGAAGTAAGAATAAAAAAAAGAAAAACAGAAAAACTATTTTATAAAATGGATAAGGTAGAAACAAGAACTGGAGGACTAGCACATGATAGAATAAATGAAAAACAATAGAATCCCAAGTTACTATATTGGAAAGCGTTATAAGATAGAGGCTCGTAAAGTCATAGAGGATTTTGAATTGTCTTACAATGTAGGTACAGCTGTTACTTATCTACTAAGAGCTGAAAGGAAACATGCTAGTCCGATTGAGTGCATACAGAAAGCTATTAATCATTTAGAGTTTGAACTTGATAAACTAAAGAGATGACACTATACACTTGCCAATGTGGAAAGACTAAAGAACTATCTAAAGCTACAATAGTCTATAGAGATGGTGCTTGGGTAGCAAAAGAAGCAGAGTGCGAGTGTGGTCTTTATATGGATAGTATACCAACAGAAGGAATACCTACACTTCAAAGAACAGAGCCTAGCCTAAGCAAGAACAGAGATAACTTATGGAAAGGTGCTAAAGAAAAGCTAGTAGGAGAAAGGGGAATCAATGAATCCTTTGATTAATGAAGTTCGTGATAAATTGTGATAAAGATAAGCAAACTTTAATAAACTATTTAAAGGAATTAGGGAATGACTATTTAGTAGACGTTAAGAAACAAAGAAACACAAGAAGCAATATGCAGAATAACTATTATTGGAGTTGTATAGTACAGGTCTTGTCTAATGAGCTAGGCTACTTCCCTGATGAGATACACGACCTATTAAAAGTCAAGTTCTCAAGTGAATGGAATAGTATTGAAATAAACGATAGGAATGTAGGAATCCAAGTAGTCAAGTCTACAGCTAGAATGGATAGCAAAGCCTTTGAGATATATGCAGACCAAATAAGAATATGGGCAATGACTGAACTAGGTATCAGACTAATGCTACCAAATGAATACGAGTAATTTCTATTATATAATATGGAAACAGAACAAAAGAGGACACAGGAGGGCAAAAAGAAGCTACTAGCTGCACTAGAGATGTCATTAGGTATAGTAACAGAGGCTTGTGAAAAAGCAGAGATAACAAGAAGCCGACACTATGCTTGGATGCAGAGTGATGAAGAATACAAGAAAGCAGTAGATGATATAGATAGTAAGTTTATTGACTTTGCAGAAACAAGTCTAAAGAAACAAATAAAGGAAGGTAATACAACTGCGACTACTTTCTTCCTAAGAACAAGAGGACGTAAGCGAGGGTATAATGAGAAGCAAGAAATAGACTTAACTTCAGGAAATGAAAGAATCAAAATCAATATAAATCTTGGAGATTAAACCTGACTTATTAGAAATCAATCCTCAATTTACGCCTAAACAAAAGGAATGCTTAAAGTATTTATTTGACGATAAGACTAAAGAGGTTTTATTTGGAGGAGCAGCAGGTGGTGGAAAGTCTTGGGTAGGTTGTAGCTACTTAATTACTATGTGCCTTCAATATCCTAAGACTAGATATTTAATGGGAAGAAGCAAGCTCGATTCTTTGAAAAAAACCACATTGAACACATTTTTTGAAGTGTGTACTGAGTGGAACTTAAAAGCTATTAAGGATTATACTTATAACGGCTCTAGTAATGTTATAACCTTTTACAATGGTTCTGAGATAATACTTAAGGACTTGTTCTTATATCCATCAGATAGAAATTTCGACTCACTTGGGTCCCTTGAGATTACTTCTGCCTTCATAGATGAGGCTAACCAAATAACTGAGAAGGCTAAGAACGTTGTAGCATCTAGGATAAGATATAAACTTGATGAGAATGATTTAATTCCTAAGCTACTTATGACTTGTAATCCAGCTAAGAATTGGGTGTACTCAGAATACTACAGACCTGCACAAGATAATACAATAAAACATTACAGAAAGTTTATACAGTCTTTAGTTATAGATAATAACTATATCTCTAAGCACTATGAAACACAGCTATCTCAATTAGATGAATTAAGTAAACAAAGACTTCTATTTGGTAATTGGGAATATGATGCAACAGCAGATAGTTTGATAGACTACAATTCTATAATGAGTATGTTCAGTCAAAAAGGAATAGAAGGTGATAAATATATAACTTGTGATGTAGCACGATTCGGAAGCGATAAGACGGTTATAATGCTTTGGCAAGGGTTACACATTAGATACATAAGAACTATCCTTAAATCGGCTGTAAATGAGGTTGTGGACGAGATTAAGAAACTACAACAGGAGAATGGAGTTAATCTTAGGAATATTATAGTAGATGAAGATGGAGTAGGTGGTGGTGTTAAAGATTACTTACGTTGTCAAGGATTTACAAATAATGCTAGACCTATAAAAGGAGAAAACTATCAGAATCTTAAAACACAATGCTATTACAAATTAGCAGACCAAATAAACAAAGGACAAATTGGAGTAAGTTGTTCAGATGTTAATGTTAAGAATTACATAACTGAGGAGTTAGAGCAAGTCAGGACTAAGGACGCAGACAAAGATAATAAACTACAGATAATACCAAAAGATACAGTTAAAGCTATTTTAGGACGTTCTCCTGATTATGCTGATGCTTTAGCTATGAGAATGTTTTATGAGATAGATAGTAACTTTGGAAGGTATTTTGTGCAGTAAACTAAAATCAACTAATTTCTATTATATAGTGTATGAAAGTTAAAATTAAAAAAGAAGGCAAAGTAAAAGAGTTTAAGCTAATCAATAGTTGGGCAGATGTTACATTAGAATCTTATATTAAACTTATTGAATTTGAAAAAGGTACTAAGACTGAAAATGCTACTGAAACAATAGCAGAGCTTACAAACATTCCTAAGACCTTAATAAAAGAATTAGCTTTATCAGATGTAGTTAGTATTATGAGTAAGATTAGCCAAATGCAAGCTGATAGTGATACAAAGCTTAAAAGACTGATAGAGATTAATGGAGTAAAGTATGGTTTTCATCCTGATTTAGAAAAAATTACTCTTGGTGAGTATGCAGACATAGAGCAGTTTATTAAAGACGGTATATATACAAATCTTCCAGAATTAATGGCAGTACTCTATCGACCGATAAAAGAAAAAAAGAATGATATTTATATTATTGATTCTTATGATGGTGATATAACAATGCGGACTGAAGAAATGAAAAAGATGTCTACAGTACAAGTGCAAAGTGCATTAGTTTTTTTTTACACTTTCGGAAAGGAATTGTGGAGAATTTTGCAATCATTTTTGATAGACAAGCAGAAGGTAATGAAGATGCAGTAGCTACTGAAAATATGGCAAATAAATGGGGATGGTTTGGAGTTATGCACCGTCTATGTAATGAAAAAATAGTAAACTTAGAGCGAATAACAAAACTGAGCCTATTAGAATGTCTGACTTGGCTAAGTTATGAAACAGATTTAAGCTCACAAAATAAAGTAAAAAGAAATGGTTAATAATAAGACGTACAATAATGTTGTAAATACTTTGCTTAGATTAGCTGAGCATCATAGGCAAATACATACAACTTCTGTAGGAGATATATTTGATATTGATTTATCTAAAGTAACTAAGTTTCCTTTACTGCATATTAACCCTACAAGCGTAAGTACTGGAGATAGTCAATTAACCTACAATTTCCAAATCTTTATAATGAGTCAAGTAACAGAGAGAGAAAACTGGACTACAAATAGAAGTGAAATATTAAATACTCTTACGGATGAGTTTACTAAGTTATACAAAACACTTAGTAATGAGCAAGATGTACTTAATGAAAGCTTACAAATAGTTACAGATTTTATAGGAATGTTGAGGCACAGTTCAAGACAATCTTTACTAGGTGTTAATGATATTAACGAACCGATATACTTTACGCAAGACCAATTTAATATAGAGCCATTTTCTGAGAGGTTCGATAACTTATTAACTGGATGGGTTTTTAATATAGGAGTTCTAGTACAGAATGACTTTCAGACGTGTGATATTCCTGTATCTACTAAGGGTGCTGGTTATTAATGAAATGGAGGTTAAGATGGGTAACAGTAGAAATAGGTTGGAAAAAATTTAAAATAACAATTAATTTATAAAAATATGCCAGATTTAGTAACAACAATTAGCGAAACAGTAACACTTAACGGAAGTCTTAGAGGCTCAGTAAACTCAGTAACAACAGCAGGTATCAATGATGTATTTGAAAGGATAGTAACTTGTGCACATTCTCAGACTACTACAGTAGCAGTATTTGCAACAACTCCTCACACTTCAGCAGGAGCTATTGATTTAGATAGAACGAAATATATCAGGGTAACAAATCTTGATGCAAATGCTGAAATAGAATTAGCAATAGTAACTACTGCTTCTAACTATCAAGTAACTATTACAGCAGGTAATTCGCATATACTTAGTCAAGGTGCTGCAATAGCTTTAGCTGAAGAAGATACAAGTCCTAGTTTTGGAACTATGGAAAACATAGCATCTTTACAAGTTAAGCCTGTAGGTGCTTCTTATAATCCTAGAGTAGAAATATTTGTAGGCTTAGAATAGTGAAAACTACTAACATAGAAAATTATTTAGATAGTTTTGGAAAATATGTAGTTAAACAGGCTAGAACTAATTTGACTAAAGCTAAAAAAAATGTAAATAAAGATTTATATAATTCTATTAAATTTAAAGTAGTTCCAGATGGTAAAAGCTTTATAGTAGAATTTTATATGTTAGATTATGGAAAATTTGTAGATAAAGGAGTTTCAGGAAACAAGAAAAAACAAAGCTATACAGATTATGAAGGAAATATAAAAAAAAGTCCAGGTAAAGGATATACAAAGCATGGGCCGCCTATAGATATTATTTCTAAATGGATAAAACGAAGGGGAATAAAACCTAAAGGAACAGGGAGAGGAAGGTCTAAAAAAAGTGGACAGTATATATCAGGACTAGCATATTTTATAAGTGCGTCTATAAAAAGAGATGGAATCAAAAGTCTGAGCTTTTTTCAAAGACCTCTAGGACTTGCCTTAAATAGATTGCCAAAAGAATTTTTAGGAGAGGTAAAGGAAGATATAATTAACAGTTTAACAATAGTAAAATAATGAGTCAAACAATAATAGAACAGCATCCGCTATCAAATCCAGGTACTTTTGATACAGTAATTCCTGTAGGTCAAGAAATTATTTATACAGTATCTAATTCTCAGGTAGTTTCAAGTTTTACAAGAGTTAAATTTATAGCTGAAGTTTATATAAGTAATGGAACACCGCCTAACGTAAGTATGACTAATGACTTAGTAGGTACATTTAAAACTACTCCTAATAATGCTGGAGTAGGTATGTTTAACTTTAGACCTATTATTGAAAGCTTTGTAAATGCTGATAACTTAGCAAGAGTTGGAAGTGCTTATAAATTAGCAGTAAATACTTCAGATACTAATGTACCCATTCACTTAATAGATAGGTACTCAGGAAACATAAATACATCAAGATATTTAGTCGTAAAATTTAAAGTTGAATACATAGATGCTTTAGGTGATTTTGTTACTGACAATGAAAAAATATCTGGTCTTACTGTAATTTTTAATGGCTATTTAAAATACTCTGATGAATTAATATTATCAGGTGTAAATTTTGGATATGACTTATACTCTAATTTTTTACTAGATGGAGTAACTAAGAAATTCTTAACTAATGCACCTACTACTCAATATGCTAATTTAGATGATTATGGAACTGTCGCTTTATTAATGTATAACGCTTACAGTCTACAAAATTTAGATGGTACAGTAAGCGTAGAGATTAAATATTATAACTCTGCTGGTGCATTATTAAGTTATGAAGAAATATATCATATTCCTGCAAATGGTGGATTTGATTATCCTCAATCAGATATACAAGCATCTATTTTATTCTTTGGAATGTTTCCAGGTAATTTACAAGGAAGTAGTACAATGTTTCAAGGTCTTGTTAGTGCAGGAACTATACAAGGAGGATATTATGAATTAGTTGTTATGAATGATTCAGGACAAATAATGTCCTCAAAATATACAGTAAATTTAAACTGTCCTACTCTTAAAGGTTTTGAGCCTATTAGACTTACTTGGCTAAATCAATGGGGAGCTTGGGATTACTACACTTTCACCATGAAATCTATTAATACTATTTCAACAAAAGGAAGTACATACCAACAGCTAGAAGGTTCTTGGAATGAAAGCGCATATAGAATAGATAGCTTTAAAGGTGGTAAAAAAGCATTTAGAGTAAACGCTACAGAAAAAATACAAATGAATACAGACTTTGTAAGTGAAGCAGATTCAGAATGGTTTCAAGACCTTATAAATAGTCCTGAAGTATATATATTAGAAGGATTTAAAACAGATACTACAAACTCATCATTAAATAAATATGTTACACCAGTAAGACTTACTACTTCTAGTTATACTAAAAAGACTGTAGCTAATGATAAGCTAATGCAGTACACTTTTGAAGTTGAAAAAACTAAGACACTTAGAACACAAGCAATATAATGAGCGTTCAATTAATAGTATATCCTCAGAACTATGAAGGTCAATATAATGTAATGTCTACATCTACTACTGAGTTTCTTGTTAATGGTATAAATTTTAATGGTTTAGGAAGTACAGGGGTTTATACAAGTACAGTATCTCCACCTTATGTAGATACTCTTACTAACGCACCTCCTTTGATTGCTAATACATGGTATAGATTTAGAAATAATAACGGTGGAACACCAGATTACCCTTCAGTAGTTTTAAACAGTTTAACTTTAAAATCTATAGTAGGAACAGGAAGTACAGCAGGAGTTTATCAAAAGCTAACTAACTTAGTGATTGGTCAGCAATATACAATTACGATTAATCTTAGTGCAGCTACTACAGGTACTATTGTTACCCAAATAGCAAACGGAACTAATATATATTCAGGAGGAGGTGGTGCTGCAAACGTTACGCAAATAACTGATAATTTTACAGCTCAATCTACTGATAGTACAGTTATGATAGTGTATATTAATACTATTGTCGCTACAGCTACAGTAACAGATATTTCAATACAACCTGTAGTAGGAGCAGTACCTTCAGGGGCAGTTCAAATATTAGGAGATGGACAAGCAATTTGCGACCTTTATGAAGATGAAGATTTACCATTAACTTTAAGTGTAGATGACTTTAAAAATGTAGCAGAAAAAGTACAATCCTATTCTAAGGCATTTAATCTACCTTCAACCAAAAGAAATAATACAATATTTAATGCTATATTTGAGATAACTAGGTCTTATGATGGAGTTATATTTAATCCTTATAGAAGAACTCAATGCGTTTTAAAGCAAGATGGATTTATTTTATTTGAAGGTTATTTAAGGCTATTAGATGTTACAGATAAAGAAGGGGAGATAAGCTACAACGTAAATCTATATTCAGAAGTAATAGCTTTTGCAGATGTCTTAAAAGATAGAGCGTTTAGAGATTTAGACTTTAAAGAATTAGCTCATGAATATAATAGGACACAAATTGTATATAGTTGGAATGACTCAGGAACAGGAATAACTTATACAAATTCAAGTACATCAGGATTTAGAGATGCTTATAGTACAGTTAAATATCCATTCGTAGATTGGAATCACCAAATATTAGTAGGAGGAACTTCAGGAACATCGGCTACATCTGGAAATCCTGAGTATACATCTTTAGAACAAATATTTCGTCCTTTTATAAATATCAAGTATTTAATAGACAGAATATTTGAAGCTACAGACTTTACTTATGAATCAGATTTTTTTAATGAAGCTGACTTTAAGAAGCTTTATATGGATTTTAATTGGGGTGCTGATAATATTCCTACTCTTTCAGTAACTGACTCTACAAATACTTTTAATTGTAATGGAGGGCAAGGAACTCATTTTGCAGGTACAAGTTACACGAACTTTGTTCTTGACCAACTCGGAATAGCTTTCTTTATCTTTCCTCCAAATTACGATAGTACTACTAATATTATTACAGCAACAGCTATAAACGAAACTTATAATATAAATTATAGTTATAAAATTACAAATACAGATACAGTTGCTAGAACTGTAGAAGCAAGATATTTGAAGAACAGTTTAGAATTTAATTACTCAGGTGTTATTACATTAGCAGCAGGAGCTTCGTATATTTATCAAGGAAATCTTAATATTTCTTTAGATACAGGAGATACTTTACAAGCTCAATTTAAAGCAAGTTCAGCAGGAGTTGTTCAACAGTCAGCAGGAATATCTGGAGGAAGTTTTGATGTTGTAGTTATCTTTATTTTAGGAGTTACTAACATTACAACAGACGCTATCCTACAAACACTAAGAGGAGAACTAGGTCAATGGGAATTTATGAAAGGTTTGATGACAATGTTTAACTTAGTAACTTTAGTAGATGAAGATAATCCTAACAATATTATAATAGAACCTTACTCAGATGTATTTATACCTACAGCAACAGCAGGTAATACTTTAGCTAATAGAGGTATTCAGCACGATTGGACTGATAAGATAGATGTTTCAGAAATGAAATTAAGACCTTTAACTGACTTAAATAGAAAGACAATTTTTAAGTTTGTTGAAGATGATGATGATTTTGCTTTTAATCAGTATAAGAATCAAGTAGGAGGACACTTGTACGGAAGTAAGAAGTATAATGCAGGGAACGAATTTAATATTTTAGATGGTGAAGATGAAATAGTAGCAGAACCTTTTGCAGCTACAGTAGTCAAACCTTTGGATGATAATTTTTCTCAATTTATTACTCCTTCAATATATGCTATGAATGATGATGTTGAAGAAGGATTTGAAAACAGTCCGAGAATTATGTATAACAATGGAATTAAATCTACAGGAGCATCTTATTATATACCTGCTCAAAATGGCGTTACTTATGATAACCAATCTGACTTTTTACAATTCAGTCATTTATCTACAGTACCATCAAATTCAGCAGCATTAGATTTTCATTTCGGAGAATGTCAATTAATGACAGGAGTAGGAACTTCAACTGTAAATAATTTATTCAATATGTATTGGCTTCCATACTATGCAGAACTTTATAATCCAAATACTAGGATAATGACAATTAAAGTTAATTTGAGTCCTGCTGATATTAATACATTTAAGTTCAATGACAGAGTTTATATGAAGAATAGAGTATTTAGAGTTAATAAGATTGATTACAAGCCTAATAATTTAGCAACAGTAGAATTTATACTTATACCATAATGCCTTCAAGAGAACCTATACCATACTTAACAGGATTCACAGTAAAGCCTTCTTCAGTTTCAATTCTTGGAGATGTAACATTTACAGACGGAACAAATGAATTAACTCCTAATCAGTTACAATGTGAAGCTTATGGGTACACTTATAACAAAGCTTCGGGTACTTGTTCAACCTTTAGATTCAATACAAATTTAAATGAAGTAGTAGCTAATGAGAATAACAGAACATACGGTACAGGAAACTCAACTGAAACAGGCACTAACAATACTTTAGTAATGGGAGAGAATAATACTGTTAAAGGATTATCTAGAAATAGTATTATAACAGGTAACCAAAATGAAATAGCAAATGGAATAAATAATGCTAACGTATCAGGTACATTAGGAGAAGCTACAGCTGATAACTCTATAGTAATAGGGGGTAATACTGATGGAGATTCTTTAGGTGAAAGACAAAATATAACTGTTTTATTTGGAAGGCAAACTAGCACCTCAGGAAACAAAGCTTCATACATGAATAATAAAACTGACAGCTATTTTCCAGTCCCTGAAAATGCTATTTTATTCTTTCATGTTTATGTAGTAGCTGTAAGGGTAGGAGGTTCTGCTGGTGGTTCTGTTGGAGATTACGGAAGTTGGGTAGAGAGAGGTGTGATAATTAATAAATCAGGAACATTAAGCATACAGAGAGAAAGAGATGCTATTAAAAGCTCAGGAACAGTTACAGGATGGCAGCCTACCGCTGCTGTATTAGGAACTGACTTTTATGTTAAAGTAAAAGGAGCTGCTAATATGACGATAGAATGGGCTTTAACAGTATCATTTACACAAATTAAAACAGGAGTATCATTATAAAAATAAAACTATGGCAGAGATTTTAGAAATAGAAGTTAAGTCTAATATTGGAGCAGTAACTAAAGACGTGAATAAGGCTACTACGGCTACAGAGAAACTATCTAAAGCAAATATGTCTATTGGTGAATCAGGAAAATCAGCCTCAAAAGGTGTAGGGATTTTTGGAAGAGCATTAAAAGGAGTTGGTACAGTATTAGGTGGTTTAGGTATTATTACTATTGTAGCAGGAGCATTTACAGCACTTAAAGAAGCAATGTCTAAAAATCAGAAAGTTATGGACACTATCTCTAATGTTACTACTACTATTTCTACTACATTTAATCAGTTAGTAAATATTCTTATAGATACTTTTTATTATGTTACGCAAGGCTCTAAGAATTTTAGTGCTTTTGGTACAGTTTTAGATAATTTAAAGACTATAGCACTTGCTCCACTTTCTCTAGCTTTTGATGCTTTAAAGTTAAGTATGCAGGCTATAATATTAGCTTATTATGAAGTTAAGGATGCAATAGGAAAGAATCCTTTAGCCTTTACAATAGGTAAAGATGGGGAGTTAGTAGACTTGAATGAGACATCTAAAGCTGCCAAAGAAGTTGAAAGAATAAAGGAGGATATGAAAGAAACTAAATCTGAAATGGCAGACACTCTTAATGGAGTTAAGGATGCTGGACTAGCGATTGTAGATAATTTCGGAGCTGCTATAGATGAAGTTACAGAAGTTTATACTAGAGCATCAGGACAGTTATCTGAAATATCTGTATCAGCTAATTTTGAACAAGCCAAAGCAACCACAAAAGCAGTTAAAGATGCGTTGTTTGCTGATGTTACATTTAAAAAATTAAATGCAGAAAAATTAAAAGAAGCAGAATTACTTAGGCAAATAAGAGATGATGAAAATGAAACATTTGCAGCAAGGATAAAAGCTAATAAAGAGTTAAAAATATCATTAGAAGAACAGCAGAAACTTCAGTCTGCACAAATAGATAAACAAATTAGAGCAGCTCAATTAGCAGTAGCCAGTATAGATAATGATGAAAATAGGTTAGCTTTAATGGAAGCTCAAAATTTACAGCTTGAACTTGAAGAAACTATAACAGGTCAGTTATCAGAGCAAAAGACAAACGCAGTAGGACTAGAAAAAGAGCTATTAGAAACACAAAGAACTTTAAGAGCAGAAAGTCTTTCAGGTACTGAAAGAGAGTTAGAAGAACTACAAAATGCTTATGATATTAAAGTAGATATGGCTAGGAAAGCTGAAGAAGATATAACAGGTATTACAGCTAATTTTGAAGCTGAAAAATTAAGAATAAAAAAAGAAGCAGCAGACAAAGAAAAAGAACTAGATAAAGCAGTTAGAGACGCTAAAGTAGGAATGGCTCAATCAGGATTACAATTAATATCAGCAATAGCAGGAGAGGGAACAGCATTAGCAAAAACAGCAGCAGTAGCACAGGCTACTATATCAGGAGTACAGGGAGTTCAAAACGCATTTACAACAGCTCAGGAGTCACCTTTAACTGCACTAATGCCTGCTTATCCATTTATACAAGCAGGTCTAGCTGGGGCTTTTTCAGCAGTACAAATTCAAAAGATATTAAGTGGAAGTCCAGCTGGAGGAAGTGAAGGAGGAGGTGGCGGAGGAGCAGTACCGAGTACCCCTGCACCCCAAATGATGTCAGGAAACTTTGATATATCAGGCGGAGTAGCACCTGAGCCTATTAAAGCGTTTGTCTTAACGGATGAAATGTCTAACAGTCAAAATCAATTAGCAAATATAAGACGTAGAGCTACAATCTAAAATCAAATAAACTAACTTAAATTCTATTATATACTATGCCTTGCGAAAAATGTGAAAACGGAAAATATAAATGGGGAAAGACTGGCTCTTGTAAATACGATACAAAAGCTGAATGTGAAGAAGATAACAAAGACTATTATGAAGATATGAAAGAAACTAAAATAGTAGAACTAATAATACAAGACGATAATCAAGAGTTGGCAATTGACGCTATATCGCTCGTTACCTCACCTGCGATAGAATCTGAGTTCGTTTTTTTCAAAAAAGAAAAGAACAACTTAACCTTTGCTAAAGTAGATGAAGAAAAGAGAATGCTTATAAGTCCTGCTTTAATTCCTAACAAGCAAATCTTTAGACACGACGCTAATACTGACTCTGATTACTATGTTTACTTTTCTAAAGAAACAGTAAGAAAGGCTGCTGAACTTTACCTAAAACATAACAATCATCACAAGGCAACGTATCAACACCAAGACAGAGTATCAGGCGTTTTAACAGTTGAATCTTGGATTAAGGAAGGAGATAGTGATAAGTCAAAGTTATACGGCTACGACTTACCTAACGGCACTTGGTTCGTTAAAATGAAGATTGAGAATGATGAGCTTTGGCAAAAGATAAAAGCAGGAGAACTTAAAGGTCTTTCAATAGAAGGCTACTTTACTAATAAATTTGAACAAATGAATAAAACAAAAGAACCAACAACAGCAGAAATACTAAGTGCTTTTAATGAATTAGTAAGGGAAGGAAAAATTACTACAATGAGTAAAGCTAAAAGAATGGATTTTAAAGATATGAAAACTGTAAAATCTTTAGAAGCTCAAATGGAAAAGATTTTATCTGATTTGAGTAAGTCTGAAGAAGCAGTTAGAAAAGCAGTTGGAGCGTATGATGAAAAAGATGTAAAAAATAAAGACGCAGAAGAAAAATTGGATAAAGCTTTAGATAAAGTTGTTGCTGAAGAAGGTAAAATAAGAGATGCAAAAATGGAATTAGTTCAAGTGGAAAAAGTTTATGAAAAACTTGCTGCTGCACAAACTAAAACTTACAACTCAAGAGAAAAATCAGCAGAAGCAGTATTTAAACAAGAAGATAAATTTATGTCAGTTTATGGTAAAGGCGAAAGTATTTCTGATAAATTAGAAAATGCTCTTAAAGCAGTTCAACAAGCGGCAAAGGCTTTAGACGTAGATATACCTTTAGGCAAGTATGAAACAACTCTAAAAGCATTCCAAAACATTCCAAGAGATGCATTCCCTAATGTAAATTTTGACTACTAAAATCAAACAGAACAATAACTATTCTATTATATAACAGAACTTAAAACAAAACTATGGATTTAAAAAAGCAAATATTAGTAGCACTTGGTCTTGATAAAGGCGAAGATGTTAAATTAGCTTATCAAGCTAAATCAGAGGACGGAACTATTTTCGTTTCAACAGCAGACGAATTAGCTGAGGGTGTCGATATAAGTGTTCTTACAGAAGATGGCACTACTATCTTATTACCTGTTGGAACTTACAAGACTGATACAGGAGTTACTTTTAGAGTTGAAGAAGAAGGTATCGTAGCTGAGGTTATGGAAACTGAAACTGAAGAAGTAGTAGAAGAAGAATTAGCTGAAGAAGAAGAAGAAAAAAAGTATGCTGATGTAGCAGACTGGGAAGGTATGGAGAAAAGAATCCAAAACTTAGAAGATGCTGTAGCTAAACTTAAAGAAGCTAAAGTGGGTGGAGATGACGAGGTAGAAGAAATGTCTGTAGAAACTGAAGAGCCTTCTACAAATCCTAAAACTATTACTACAAAAGAAGTAATTGAATTTTCAGCAGAAGATGAATTAAAAAAGTTAAAAGCTGAAAACGAAAAGCTGAAAACTGAGCTAGGAGAATTACCTTCATCAGCTCCTTTAGATACAAATAAATTTAGTTCAGATAGACCAACTGTAAGTAAAACAGATTATAGAAAAATGTCTAGCAGAGATAAATTCTTACACGACTTAAACAAATAAATAAATAATAAGTAGAGATAACTCTACATAACTAACTAAAAATCAACAAATTATGGCATTTAATGTAACTAGCTCGTTCGCGGGCAAAGCAGCTGGATTCTACATATCGGCAGCACTCAAGCAAGCAACTTCATTGGAATACTTAACAATGATTGAAAACATCAAATTTAAAAGTAACATACAACGTATGGCAGGCTCAGACGTCGTTAGAAACGCTACATGCGACTATACAGACCACGGTACGTTAGCCCTTACTGAAAAGGTCTTAGAGCCTAAAAACCTACAAATCAACTTAGATTTGTGTAAGAAAACTTTACTTTCTTCTTGGGAGGCTTTACAAATGAGAGCAGGAGCAGGAGCACCACCTCCAGCATCTTTTGAGGACTACGTTATCTCTTACATGGGAGAAATCATAGCTAACGCAACTGAAACTTCTATATGGACTGGAACAGCAGCTACTAATGGAGAATTTGAAGGATTCAATTCAGCAGCAGGACTTTTATTACCAGGTCAAGATGCAACAGTAGTGCAATCAGCAGCAACAGCAGCTTATAGTGCAGCAAATATTATAGCTAACTTAGGAACTGCAGTAGCAGCTATTCCAGTAGCAGTAATGAGAAAAGAAGATTTACATATCTACATGAGTCCAACGACTTATGCTTTATATATCCAAGCAATTTCTGCTTTAGGATATGTTAATGCTTACAACATGAATGGAGATTACGTTCCAATGTATAACGGTTATAAAATTGCTGTTTGTCCTGGAATGATTGATAACCAAGTAAACATTGCTGAGAAGTCAAACTTATTCTTTGGAACTGACCTTTTAAGTGATGCTACACGTATTAACCTATTGGATATGAGCACGTTAGACGGTTCTGACAATTTGAGAATGGTTGCTCGTTACAGTGCAGGAGTTCAGTCAGGAGTTGGAGCTGATATCGTAAGACAGTCTTAATAAATAAATAATACGGAAGGAGGGGGTAAAACCTCTCCTCCCTTAACCTAAAA
>Ga0209337_1001196_pt1 | contig 20098 bp, 15 predicted proteins | sample LinPmetageLP53_FD_184044 | JGI IMG/M metagenome (GOLD analysis project Ga0209337, IMG submission 184044) | Marine viral communities from the Pacific Ocean - LP-53 (SPAdes) (version 2) | ecosystem: Environmental > Aquatic > Marine > Oceanic | place: Pacific Ocean | collected 2010-02-08 | reverse complement strand
GGCCGGGGAGACTCTCGCTAAGTTCAAAAAGGTAGATGATGACGGTTCGTTATTCTGGGACTTCACCAGCGCTACCGAGGAAGAGCTTTCGTTAGTCGAGGATATGGGCGTTGAATTTAAAAAGGGTAAAGACGGTATTAACGTCAAGAAGTTTACGGTCAAAACGCCCGACAGCCACGCTGCTCTTATGGCACTTGGCCGACATCTAAATATCTTTACCGATAAGATAGAGGTAACGGGAAGTTCCTTGATTGAGAGATTACAGGCGGGGCGAAACCGTCTTGCCGCAGGCGAAGATATTACTGATCCTGAAACTAGGCACTAAGAAAGCGGAACTGTTTATAATGTCGTTATACAGAAATATGAATCGTAGAAAGAAAGCCGGAACATCTCGTTCTAAAAGTAAGTCAACAATCGCCCCCAAGACCTACGCCAAGATGAAATCCAAGAAAGGCGGCTTTGCTCCTAAGAGAAAGCGTAAGTAGTAAACCTGGGGAAGAGTAAATGGCAGCTCTAACAGCCGACGAAGAGCTAATGGACGCTCTGGCGAACCTGTACGCTGACCCGCTTGGTCACGTTATGTTCTCCTACCCATGGGATACCTACGCTCCGATACAGCTAGTAGAGTTGGACGAAGAGTACGCAGATAGGTTTAACGCCAAGTACGGCCCTGATAGATGGGCCTGCGAGTTTCTCGACGGTCTAGGGCAGAACATCAAAGACAATAAATTTGACGGTAGAAACTCAGTAGCTCCCTTGCTGTACGCTACGGCCAGCGGACACGGTATTGGTAAGACAGTTCTCGTGGCCTTCATAACAAAGTTTATCATGGACACGCGACCGATGTCCAAAGGCACCATCACAGCAAATACAGCAGATCAGTTAAAGAGTAAGACATGGGCTGAAGTAGGTAAATGGCACAAGCTATCTATGACTTCTCACCTGTTTACCTATAATTCAGGTAGAGGGGCCATGAACCTCTACCACAACGAGCACAAAGAGGAATGGCGGTGCGATGCCCAGACTTGCAGAGAAGAGAACTCCGAAGCTTTCGCGGGTCAACATGCTGCTTCTGGCACATCTTTTTATATATTTGATGAAGCATCAAATGTTCCAGATAAAATTTTTGAGGTTAGGGAAGGTGGAACAACTGACGGCGAACCTATGGTCTTCGACTTCGGAAACCCCACGCGAAATAGTGGGTCATTCTTCGAGGAGTGCGCGGGGCGCTTTCGTCATAGGTACAACGTACGCTGCATCGACAGCCGAGACGTATCGATAACAAACAAAGAAAGAATTAAACAGTGGGAAGATGATTACGGAGAAGACAGCGACTTCTTCAAAGTACGTGTAAGAGGAATGTTTCCTTCGGCTGGCAACCTACAGTTTATTCCAACTGCGATGGTGCAAGCGGCGCAAGAGCGTATTCCTACGAAGGACCCGGCTGACCCCTTAATTATTGGCGTTGACGTTGCTCGATTTGGAGATAACGAAAGTGTCATATATCCTAGATTAGGGTATGACGCCAAGAGCTGGCCAGCTTTAAGGTATAGAGGATTAGATACTGTTCAAATCACTGGTAAGGTTATCGAGTGCGTGAGAGGTTTTAAAGCTTTAGGTATGGAGTGCTCAGGATTATTTATCGATGGCGGCGGTGTAGGCGGTGGTGTTGTTGACCAGCTAAGAGCGTTACAGTACAACCCTATAGAAGTTCAGTTTGGCGGCAGAGCAACGAACACTGACACCTATCGGTACAAATCTGATGAGATGTGGGGCAACCTTAAAGATGCTTTACCGCGCTTGAGTATTCCGGCTATGAATGAAAATAATGGCCCAGACCTATATAAAGACTTGACGCAGCGTGAATATGGCTATACACTACAAGGAAACAAGATACATCTTGAAACAAAGAAGGACCTAGTGGAAAGAGGTCTTGACAGCCCAGATTTAGCCGACGCATTGGCTTTGACGTTTGCAGAAGAAGTTGTGCCTATTAGTGCAGGAGTGCTCATGGGTTCCGCTAAAACAGTTAAAAGTGACTATGACCCATTTGAGGAAATTATTTAATGTGTATGATGTCTGCACCGCGTAGAGCAGCCCCGCCTCCCCCGCCAGCCCCACCTCCTGTGCCTACTAAACAGGACCCAAACGTGCAGCGAAATATAGCGAGAGACCGCAGAATGTCCGCATTAGCGCAAGGACGACAAAGTACAATTCTTACCGGAGGAATGGGACTGACTACTCCTGCTACATACGGTGCTAGAAAGTCAGCTTTAGGAGCTTAAAGTATGCCTGACCAATATCGCAGAGACTATATGGAAAGGCGCAAAGCTCAGGCTAAACTAGAGCGCGAAAGCTTTATTCCACATTACCGCGAAATATCTGATAACATATCTCCTCGTCGGGGAAGGTTTCTAACATCAGATAGAAACAAAGGACACAAACGACATCAAGCTATTATTAACAACGTTGCTAGCCAGTCGTCGCGAATAGCCCAGGCTGGTATGTTTGCGGGAATTATGTCTCCGACGCGACCGTGGTTTGAGCTTACATCTCCTGACCCTGAACTCGCTAAATTTGGTCCCGTAAGAGAATGGTATCGAGCTGTCGGTAAACAAATGAGAGCCATCTTTAATGATGGTAATCTGTACCAGATGGCCCCCGTAATGCTAAAAGAACTTCTTGATTTTGGCACCGGCTGCATGACACACGTAGACGATGACGAAAGCTTGGCTAGGTTTTACGCTCATACGGCGGGTAGCTACATGCTAGCGCAGAATGATAAGTTTGAAGTTGATACACTAATTCGGGAATTTGAAATGCAAGTGGGCCAGATGGCCCAAGAGTTTGGTGTAGAAAATCTTAGCATTACAGTTCAAGGTATGGTAGACCGCAACGAGCTGGATAGCTGGGTTAAGGTAACTCACTTCATAGAGCCTAACGATGATTTTCGTTACGGTAATCCTATGGCAAAATTTAAAAAGTTTTCGTCATGTAAGTACGAGACAGGAAACACTGATAAAGATCAGATGTTGTCAGAGTCAGGATTTGAAGACTTTCCAGCGTACTGCCCACGATGGGCTACTACCGGCGAAGATGTATACGGCACAGACTGCCCAGGTATGGCAACTTTAGGAGATACCAAGGGGCTCCAAATTCAAGAAAAGCGTAAAGCCCAAGGTATCGATAAAATTGTTAATCCTCCTTTGCAGGGGCCAGCTTCTTTACGTAACGTGCCAGTATCCAGTTTGCCTGGAGGACTCAACGTATTTACAGCCGATGGGGGCCAAAAGCTAGAAAGCATATACAACGTTAATCTTCCAATAGATCATTTATCTCAAGATATGGAGCGAGTAGAGCGCCGTATTAAGGAGTCCTACTTTGTTGATTTGTTCTTTGCGATTACGAACATGCAGGGTATTCAGCCGCGAAACGAACAAGAAATCGCGGAACGAAATGGTGAGCGATTGCTTCAGCTTGGTCCCGTACTCGAAAGAACGCAAGGCGAGTTCCTCGATCTCCTCATCTCAAAAACCTTTAACCAGATGGTCAAAGCAGATATCCTGCCGCCCCCACCTGAAGAGATTGCGGGACAGCCTCTAAAAGTTAATTATGTATCATCGTTAGCTCAAGCTCAACGAGCAGTAGACACTTCATCCATTGACCGTTTAACTAGCTATACGTCTAATCTTATTCAATCAGGTCTGTCCGATGGTAAGAAGTTTGACGGTGATAAAGCTATCGAAGAGTATTCTGACTTACTGGGTACGCCTACTAAACTTATTCGTTTGGACGAGGATATAGAAGCTGAACGCGCTCAAGCTGCTCAACAACAGCAAGCAGCGCAGGCAATGCAAATCGCTCAAGCTGGTGGGCAAGCTGCTGCTTCTGCAGCTCAAGTAGACCTGGAGAAAGACACGCCAGTATCGAGAGCGATAGATGGTTGATACAGGAGACTACAAAGAAGTTAAGGGTAGAAAATCTGCTCACAAAGCTAGACGAGATCAAGAACTATATGAACTTCAAGGACTACTTAAGTCCTACGCAGCTAGGTTTTTTCTCTGGCGTTTATTATCTGAGTGTGGTATATATAAAGCACTGCCTATCTCTGCAGAAGATATGCCTAGAGATGCAGGTAGGAAGGATATAGGTCTCTGGTTGTTAAGTGAACTTGAAATGGCTGATTCGGGGGCTTATTCTTTAATGAGAGATGAAGCGGTATCACGTGATGCCGAACAGAAAGGGAAGACAAATGGTTGATGAAGTAACGGGAGAAAATAACACTGGGGAAGAGGTAGCACCGGAGGGCACTACTGCTCTAACGGCGGAACCTGTACAGGATGGCTCTGGCGACAATACCGACGCCAGTGGCGATGTCGGGAAAACCGACGAAGATACTGACCCCCAGGCCAAAGAGAAGGGCGAGGACGGCGATGCCGACAAGCTCAAGGACGCGGTCCCGGATACGTATAAAGAGTTTTCCGTGCCGGAAGGTATTGAAATTGACCCCCAGGTCTTAGAGGAGTTTCAAGGAACTGCTAAAGACCTTAATCTGTCGCAGGATCAAGCGCAGAAGTTAATTGATATGCAATCTAAACTAGCGGAAGTCTCAAAAGCTAAAGTCGAGGCAGCGTGGGCAGATCAACAAAGCAAATGGAGAGAAGCGGCTCAAAACGATGAAGAGTACGGTAAGGGCAAGTACGATCAAAGTGTATCGGTAGCTCGTTCTGCTATGCTTGAAATCGGTGGATCGCCTCTAGCCAAAGCTTTAGAAGAAACCGGGATGGGCAACCACCCCGAGTTTATCCGATTTATGTATCGGGTAGGCAAAGCAACTCGTGACGACAACTTTAACTTTGGTAAAGGATCAGCGTCTGCACCTAAATCACATGCTGACGTTCTGTACCCTGAGCAAGGTAAGTAGTTGAAGTCTATTGATCTCACCTTAGAAAGGGCTATGTAAAATGGCAACATTAAGCGTTACCAACCCTACCCTCCTCGATCTAGCTAAGGCGACGGACCCAGACGGGAAAATTGCTAACATCGTGGAAATCCTCAACGAGACGAACGAAGTTCTCGCTGATATGTCTTGGGTAGAAGGCAATCTAGCTACCGGCCACCGCACAACGGTTCGTACCGGTATTCCTACTCCAACGTGGCGTAAGTTGTATGGCGGCGTCCAGCCGACTAAATCAACCAACGTTCAAGTCACGGACAACACGGGTATGCTAGAAGCATATTCGGAAGTTGACAAAGCGTTGGCCGATCTTAACGGCAACACTGCTGCTTTCCGTCTCTCGGAAGATCGTCCTCACATCGAGGGCTTAAACCAAGAAATAGCTGATACTATTTTCTACGGCGATGAAAGCACTGAGCCAGAAGCTTTCACGGGCTTTGCTCCTCGTTTTGCTAACTTGACGGCAGACGAAAACTCCGACAACGTTATTAATGGCGGCGGCTCGGGCTCAGATAATGCTAGTATTTGGCTAGTTGTCTGGGGTCCTAATACTTGTCACGGCATTATTCCTAAAGGCTCCACTGCTGGTTTGCAGCACACTGATAAGGGTCAAGTTACCTTAGAAGATGCTTCTGATGGCAGCAACACGGGCCGCATGGAAGCGTATCGTACCCACTATCGCTGGGACGCTGGCCTTACAGTCCGTGACTGGCGTTATGTTGTTCGTATCGCAAACATCGATAAGTCTAACTTAACGAATGTCTTCACCTCCGGTGCATTCTCTTCAGGTGCTCATTTGCCTGATTTGATGTACCAAGCTATGGACCTTGTTCCTAACCTTAGCGCTGGCCGACCTGCGTTCTATATGTCTCGCGACATTAAGACTCGGATTCGTCAACAGACGGCGGCTGCAACTCATCTTTCGACTTTATCGATTGAGAATGTTGGTGGCGTCCAGGTTGAGAGCTTCCATGGTATTCCTCTTCGTCGCGTTGACTCTCTTGCGGCTGACGAAGCGGCCCTCACATAAACAACGGCAATGAAAGGTTAACATTATGTGGATAGATGAACGAACTGAATTTGCCGATAACGTATCAGTAGCCGCTGCAGCGGGTACAGCGTTAATCGGTGACGTAATTGACACTTCGGTTGCTCGTGACTTAGGTAACGGACAGCCTGTTTACGTTGTAATCCGAACCGGCTCCACTGAAATTATTACAGGTGGTGCTGCTGGTACTCTGCAGTTTAAAGTTTGCTCCGATGCTGCAGCGGCTATCGCTACAGACGGATCAGCTACAGAGCACATAGTTACAGATACTTTTGTGACTGATGATGCGGCTGCTAACTCTGCTTTGTTTAATGCAGGCGGTACGATTTTTGTAGGTACGCTCCCCTCAGAAGGTCCTCCTTACGAAAAGTTCTTGGGTATTCTGGCGGTTACGGCCACGACTACGACGACTGCTGGTACAATTAATGCTTTCCTTACTACCGATATGGTGGGATGGAAATCATATGCAGACGCAACTAACTAGACTACGCTAAAGTGGGGGGCTTCGGCTCCCCACTCTTTACTAAACTAATTTAAGATTCAGGAGATAGAGGCATGATTGTTAAATTTCGTAACGTATTTCATGCGCCGGGTTTTGGACGTAAAAGGTTTCCCGCTGGTGTTGTTAAAGATGTACCAAAGGGTTTAAAAGGAAAACTACCTGCAAGTGCAGTTATTCTTAACAACTATATCGAACCGGACGAAGCCAGGGCAGAAGAAGAAGAGAGACTAGCAGAAGACTTTGGTGAAAGTGAAGATCAAATAATTTTAGAAGATACCGGACTATCAGGACTTGCAGAAGAACAATACGAAGAAAAACCAGCTAAAAAGAAACAATCTAAAACTGTGAAAAGGAAATAGACATGCCTAAAGGTAAGGGTACGTATGGTAGTAAAGTCGGGCGACCTCCTAAGAAAAAACCAGTAAGTAAACGCACGATGAAACGAAATAAAAAATAACGATAGAACTTAACTAGGGTGAGGGCTTCGGCCCTTTCCTAACATTTGTAGGTAGCTCAATGGCCAGTAAAGCTGTAAGTGAAGTATCGATCTGTAATATGGCTATTTCCAATTGTGGCGGCAGTCCTATCGAGAGTATTACAGAAAATAGCACCGAAGCAAAACAGTGCAACACGTGGTTTACTTTTGCTAGACGCCAAGCGTTGGAAGCGTACGACTGGAGCTTTGCTCGTAGGCGCTTAACACTAGCTACCCACAGTGATGCTGAACCTGATGGCGTATGGAGTTATCGATATCAATACCCTTCAGACTGTGTTATGTTTCGCAAAATACAAAATCCTGAAGGCGATATAGCTGATCCTGTTCCTTTTGAAATTGAGACTGATGACGCTCAGATTACTAAAAGTATTTTAACAGATTTAGATGATGCTATCGGGGTGTACACATTCGATCTTACAGACACTACATTATTTCCAAGTCATTTTATTATCACATTTTCTTACGCTTTAGCTGCAAGAATATCCTTTGCTATTACAGGAAAGGTTGAATTAAGCGAAATTATGGATAAAAAATTTAACGATAGTATTCTTTTGGCCTCTGCCTCGAATGCTAACGAACAGATGAGACCTCCGCCAAGAGACGCCGACTGGATCAGGAACCGCTAGTATGGCATCAGTTATTCAACCATCTTTCGCCAAGGGGGAACTTGGTGGTGATTTGCATGGCCGAGTAGATACTGCTGCGTACCAAGTAGGTATCAAAGAAGGCACTAATATGCAGATACATACTCAGGGTGGCGCAAGTAATCGTCCTGGGTTAAGGTTTATAGCTCCCTGCAAAAGTCATACAAATAGTCCAGTTCTAATTAATTTTGAGTTTAAAGCTACTGACACCTATATTATAGAGTTAGGTAATCTGTACGCACGTTTTATACGTAACGATGCTCAAATACTAGAAACTACTAAAAATATAACAGCTATAACTAAGGCTAACCCAGCAGTAGTTACTGCGGGTACTCACGGGTACTCTAACGGCGACCATGTCTTTATTGAAGGCATAGTGGGCATGACGGAGCTTAACGGTAGATTTTTTCAAGTAGCTAATAAAACGTCTACAACATTTGAGTTGACTGATGTGTATGACGGAGGTGCATCTAATATTGATAGCACAAATTATACTACGTATGGTTCAGGAGGAACATCAGGTAAAGTATACGAAGTAGTTACTCCCTACGCACAAGCTGATTTAGACCAGTTAAAATGGACTCAATCCGCTGACGTTCTTACAATTACTCACCCTACCTACTCTCCGCGAGAGCTTACTCGTACTGATCATAACGCCTGGACGATAACTCAGCCTTCATTCGCGCCTAGTATAGCTGACCCTATCGGCGTATCTGTAACTGTTAATGGTGCTGACAACAATATATTCTGGAAGTACAAGGTTACGGCAATAAAAGAGGAGACTTTTGAGGAGAGCCTAGCGGGTATTGACACTTCTGGTAAGACAGTAATTGGAACTACTGCGGCAAATCCGGTAAACGTTAACATAAGCGGCCATGACTTGCTTACAGGCGACGAAGTAGAAATTAACGGATTAACTCAGATGACTGAGCTTAATGATCGTCGGTTCATAGTTACTAAGGTAGACGCTAATAACTTTACATTAAATAACGAAGATGGTAGTAGTTATGACGCAGAGACTACCGGAGGGGCTAATAAATGTCACGCAACCTTCGATGGCGCTGGCACTGCCGCTTCTCCTACTGGAACTACTATACCTGATAATACAATTAATTGGACTGCAGTTAGTGGGGCTATTAAATATCGGGTATACAGGGCCAAGGGAGGAAGCGGTGTTTTTGCTTTTTTAGCTGAAACTCAAGAGCTTACATATAACGATAATACTGCAGCGGTGCTAGCAACAGATTTAGATGTTACTCCTCCTACAGCCCGTAATCCATTTCGCGTTGCCGGTGAGTTTCCTTCGGCTGTTGGGTACTATCAACAGCGACGAGTTTTTGGAGGATCATCTAATTTACCTGATACCTCTGACTTTTCGCAAACGGGTAATCAGGATAACTTTAGTAAGTCAAGCCCAAGCCAAGCGGATGACGCTATTCGCGCTACATTAAACGGACGAGAAGTCAACCAAATACGACACTACGTTCCCAGCAACGACTTAATTGTTCTCACTGACGGGGCTGAGTGGCGCATACATTTTAGTGATAGTAGTGGATTTTCTGCTGAGACATTACAGCAGGACCCGCAGACTAGCTGGGGCGCTAATCACCTTCGCCCTATAATTATCAATGATGTTACCTTGTTTATGCAAGAGAACAGTATTGCGGTTAGAAGTTTAGGCTATGAGATTCGCGCAGATGGCTACAAGGGCACTGATCTTAATGTTTTGGCTCCCCACATATTCGAGGACACTACAGGCGTCTCCTGGGCTTATTCTCGGGCTCCTGACCCCGTTGTACACGTAGTGCGCTCTGATGGTTCTGCGGCAGTGTTAACGTTCGAGCAAGAGCAAGAAGTATTAGCATGGACGCAGTGGCAAACTAGAAACGGATTATTTAAGTGGTGCGGAGCTACGCGACCTTCTGTTAATGATGTAGAGGACGCAGCGTACTTTGTGGTAGAGCGTGTTATTAACGGTAATACCGTTCTACTTATAGAGCGCGTAGCATCTCGACGTTTTACTAAAGTAGAAGATTGCTTCTTCGTAGACAGCGGCCTTAGTCTAGACACTCCTGTTACGGTAACTAACGCTACTGCGGCGGACCCCGTAGTAGTAACAACTTCTGCGGCTCATGGTTTTTCTGATGGAGATGAAGTAGACTTTGAAGACATAAAGTGGACTCCTCAGTTCGATAGCGTACAAAATGAAACTAACCCTGACCAACTAAATGGTCGTAGGTATTTTGTTGCTGATAGTACTTCTAATACGTTAACTTTATTTTCAAATGAAAACCCAATATTCGTAACTGGTATAACAGCGGCTAACCCTGGAGTAGTTACAGCTCCTGCTCACGGGCTATCTAACGGAGACCTTATAGCGTTGCATGGCGTAGCTGGCATGACTGAGGCCAACGATAATATTTATAAAGTTACTAATAAAACTGCAGATACATTTGAGCTAAATACCGCAGCGGATGCGGCAGTAAATACTTCAGGCTTTACTGCCTATACTAATGGTGGCGCTGTTTACCATGCGGTAGATGGCTCTGCATTTGAATCTTATGTGCGAAATGGCACTGTACGAAAAGCAGTGCTAACCGTTAGCGGGTTAAACCACCTTGAAGGTCAAAGTGTTATAGCGCTAGCTGATGGCAATGTCGTTACTAACAAAACCGTATCTAACGGGTCTATTACGCTAGACAGAAAAGCATCCAGAGTTCATGTCGGGCTTCAAATGGTATCTACTTTAGAAACGCTAGATTTAGCTTCTCCAGGTGGTAACACTATTCAGTCCTTTAAAAAGAAAATGTCGTATGTTACGGTAAAGTTTAATAAATCTCGTGGGCTACTTATAGGTCCAGATACTTCTAAATTAGTAGAGATGAAGCAGCGAGAGAACGAAAAGATGGGAGAGCCTACCACGTTATTAAGTGGTAAAAAGGAAATTCACCTAGAGCCTAACTGGAACTCTAACGGAAGACTGGTTTTACGACAGGTTAATCCGCTACCTATGACTATTCTTGCAATTGTGCCTGACGTAGAACTGGGGGATTAGATGAAGATAGATATTGTTGACGCAACGGAAAAACATTTTAAAGATTTATCGGAGCATATGAGAGAGGTTGATGTACAAGAAGTATTTGCAAGCTCTGGAGCGAAGCCTGACGAAGTTTGTCATGCGTCTGCTAATATGGATGCGGAAGCTAAAGCAGCGTTGGCCAACGATAAGTTAGTGTGTCTGTTTGGAGTAGTTCCAGTGTCGGAAGTACCGTCGATAGGAGTTCCATGGCTATTAGGAACGGACTTATTAAATGATATACCACATAGTTTATGTCGAGTCACTGTTAAACACCTGAGCGAATATATGAATAGGTATGATGTTTTAGTTAATTATGTTGACGCAAGAAACAAAACTACGGTAAAATGGCTTCAGTGGCTTGGGTTTTCAGTAGAGCTGCCCGAGTCTTTTGGGTATCTAGGACTTCCATTTCACCGGTTTGAGATGAGGAAACAATACAATGTGTGAACCTGCAACCATAGCAGCTATCAGTTTAGCCGTTTCTGTAGCTGGTACAGGCGCTACAGTGTATGGCCAACGACAAGCAGCCGCTGCCCAGCAACAGCAATTTGATATAGAACAGCAAGACCTAGCGCGACAGCAAGCAGTTATAGCGCAGGATAAAGCCGCAGAAATTGAACAAGAGGCCCAACGTCAACAGTTACTTACTGAAGAAGGTAAGAGACAGCGCGGACAGATGAGGGTTGCTCAAGCGGGGATAGGACAGTTAGTTGATACCGGCAGTGCAGCAGATAAAACTGCAGAGCTAGCCGGTGAGGTTGCGTTTAAAAAACGTATCTCGGAGCGAGAGAGTGCTTTGCGCCAGAGAAACTTTGATATTCGTCTTGGCGCACTTGGTCTTCAAAGTCAGGCCACAAGCGCTAGAGCGGGAGCTGCTAGAACGGCTAGCAACATACAAACCGGCTCTACAATTTTATCGAGCGCTAGTAATATAAACAAAAAGTTTAAGTTTGGCGGTAAAGACCTTAAGGGCGAACAACAGTTTGTCCGATTTAGAACATGATAAAATATGATAAAAAATTCCTAGTTAAAATATCTATTTTTTTTTTCTTTTTATTCTTCTGCACTTAAGGCTAGAAAATATGGCTACTATTCCTAAAATAGATAGAGTTGGAGCCCAGGATATACAGGGCCTTCAGGGCGTAGACCCTGGTCGAACTAATACTAGCGGCCTTGATGTTGCGGGTAAAGCTGTTGAAGGCTTTGGGCAAACTGTAACTAAAGATGTAGCTAACGACTTAGCTTTTATCGGCGCTCAAGATCAAGTGCGTGATGAAGATCGTATAGCAAACGAGGCCTCAAATGCTCTTAAGTCTGCTTATATAGACCGACAATTTGGTTCTAAGGACTATCAGCCTGCAGTTTCTGAAGAAACAGACCAACAGGGAGAGAATGTTATTAGGCCAGCTAGGCCAGCGATAGGTACTCCTGGGTGGAGTACGCTGCAAGGAAGTGCCGCTGTTGATGCACAACAGGATATTCTTACGGAAGCAAAAGAGCTGCATGAAAAAAACTTAAATACTTTATCAGGTAGAACTTTAGACCTGTATCGAGAAAAAACTTCTGCAACGATATTAGCTTACGAAGCCTCCGTTTCTAAGCATGTTTCGGGGCAGCGAGATCAAGCAGAGGAAACTGCTAATGAAGCTGCCGGTAAACTAGCTCAACGGGCCTTCAATTTAGCTCCCGACGCCATTGATAGAGATCAGCATAGGATTGAAATCATGGATAGCGTACTATCTACGCTAGATAGACAAGGAGTTACAGATCCAAACGCTCGTGAAGTAGCTGTGCGGGAGCGCATGTCGCTAGTCTATAAGCAGGCCATAACTGCTCAGTTAAACTTTAAGACACGTGGCGGTAATGCTTTAGCTAAAGAACTACTTGCTGAAGGCCAAAAAGAGGAACTGTTAACTCAAAAGCACCTGGGAGAACTTACTAAATCTGTAAGCGATGGTTTAATAGTCGAGGAAGCACAGAGCGTATCTGACGTAGCATTTGCAAATCACCCGAATAATGAGCAAGCAGCACGAGATTATATTAAGAATAACTTAACAGGCGAAGCTAGAGAAAAAGCTCTGGCAATGGTTGGAAAAGAATTTGCAGTAAATGTTAGGCGAGAAAGACAATTAGACAAAGAAGCACATAAAACTGGAATGGACGCAGCTTTAACAGGTGCTTCTGTAGATACACTACCTTCAGATATTCAAACAAGACTTGGCGCAAAGTCTATAGCGTGGATGAATAAGGTAGCTCAAAGCGTAGCAACAGGCACCCCGCTAATATCAAACCCTGATGATACGCGAGAACTGTATACTATGGCCGTTAGACAACCCGAACTATTCGCGGTTGTTGACATATATACTAAACGATTAAACAAGACAGATTTAGAGAAATTTTTAAAGCTACAAAGAAGTGTATCCAATGCCGAAAAAAAGGCTGAGGGTCAGAAACTTAGAACAAGTGCAAAAGAGACTAAGTCAGCTAATAATTTAGTTAGAATAGATAGAATTATAAATGCTTATAAACCAGAAAAAGAAGATGTGGGAGAGGATGACCGATCTGGGCGGTTAAAGATGTCATGGGCAGAGTACAGCGAAGCTCGATCAATAATGCTTAATCTAGTGGAAGAAGCGACAGAAAGAAACGAGGCTCTTAACCCCAGTCAATTGGAAGAAATGTTTAAGAGCATTTCCAATCAGGTTAAGACTGACAAGTTTAAAAAAAATATGGGCATAGCTACTAACGAATTACGAAGAGGTAATACGTTACAGCCTGAATCATTTAAAAGTGATCCAGAGTTTGCAGCGCAAATGAGAGACTTAGCCAGAAATTCTAATAGTACGTTTAACGATACTGTCATAATATCTATGCGGTTGAGACAACAAGGAAGAGTACCTACTTCACAAGGTATAATAAAGTATAAGGAACAAGTTAGAGAGCGAAGAGCTAGGCGAGTAGCAGGGCAACGCCGCGATGTGTCCAACTTCTTTAACCCCGGCGGTGGCCGATTCACAGATGATGTACCGGCACCCACCGGAGATAGGCCGTTAGCTCCTTTGGATACGTCAGGAATAGGTGAAGGTATCACTGCAGCGCCTGTCACGCCCCCTGGGGGTGTTCCAGAGTTTACTGCAGAACAGGAAGCTGCCGGAAGAGCGGCTGACAGACTGGAAAGGGCTTTCAGAAACGCTCCGGGTACTCTTAGAAAACAAGTCGCGGATCAAGTCTACAAAGAAGAGCTAGAGAAAGTTAATGAAGAACGCGCTCAACAACGCGCTCAACAAGCTGCACCGGCACCGGCAGAAGTAGACGAGGCACCTAACCCAGGGGCGCTTAGAAGAAAAGAGGCTCTGCGAGAGAAAAAAGCTGAAAGCCAAAGTATCATTGACGAACTGAGGCAACGGGCTGGTTTTGTAAAAGGTGATTCGGCGGAAATAGGTAAAAAGGTTGAGTCTTTTCGAGCTACACGATCACCTGACGGTACGATTACTGGGTCAGGAAATGATAAACCTATAAAAGGCGATGCAGGCCGTGATACGATTACTGGGTCAGGAAATGATAAACCTATAAAAGGCGATGCAGGCCGTGATACGATAGATCAGGAGTTTGACTTCCTACGTCAGGAAATTGCTTATCAAACCAGACGGAATGAGCTAATTGCAAAACGCGAAAAGACTGAGTTAAAAGCTTACGATGACAATGCTAAAAAAAGGACAGTAGGTACTGGCTTTAATTTGGACGCACCAGGAAATAAAGAGCAGTTCAAGAAAGTCTTGGGCGTTGATGATGCGTTCCTCAAGAGCGTATATGATGGCAAGACTGAACTCACTCCAGCCCAGGCAGAGAAGCTATTCAACGCTACTTTAGATGAAGCCGAGAAGGTAGTAGACAGTCGTTTTAAAGGTATTACGCTAGGTCCTAGTGAAAGGATGGCTATGGTATCTATGGCCTTTAATTTGCCTATCCTACTGGGTAAAGACATAACCAGACTACTGAAGGCTGGAGATAAGCAAGGCGTTGTCAACGAAATCTTGTATAGATCAAATCTGACTAAGAACTTAGGACTGGCCAGACGTCGGTATGAAGAAGCGACAGTATTCGCTCAGGATAACCCAGGCGTTAAGCTACCTAATGAGAAAACATACTTAAACTCTGTAAAGAGAAAATAGATGGCCGATATTTCATCTAGCGCTATAATTCCTACGCTACCACAGGAAGAAGAGGAACAGGAGTTTGACTTCCTACGTCCTGATGGTGGATTAAACCTAGAGCAAGCTACAAACTTGGTTCCTGACGCGACTCCTGTAGCCCCATTAGATGACTTCGACTTCTTGGAGCCTGCGGTTACTGACAACTCTCGCAGAGGACTCGACTTCACCCCAGATCAGTTTGCCAAAGATGCAGACCTTGGACGATACTTTGAGATGCCGTCCGAATCAATAACGAATGAAAACCGTTTTGATTTTGAAAATCAGCGCAAGATAGAAGAAACACAAGACGCGGCCATTGATAATCCTGTTACAGGGTTATTTCTTGGAGAGCGCCCCGAGCTATCTATTTTGGCCCGAGACGATCTAGGTAGTCTTACAAACTCTGAAAGAGCCGCTAGAGAGATGGGTTTCTTTGGTGCATTTTCAAAAGGAGTAGATGTTCTTCAGGGGCTAGGCTATCGTACTTTAGAAGCTGGTGCTGAAGCTTTTGGCGCAGAAAGTTTAGAAGATTTTGCGGAACGTGAAGCCGAATTACAATTTTTAGACGCTAGAATACAAGGCGAAACTTTGAGCATTACAGACGTTCAAAGTGCTGAAGATTTATACATATGGATAAAGCAGTCGGGAGGGCAAATGATACCTCTCATGGCTCCAGTACTTGCTGGTGGAGCGACAGGCGCGGCGATTGGTTCTACTGTTCCTGTTCTAGGTACAGCCGTAGGTGCTACTATAGGAGGTATTGTAGGTGCTTTTATACCTGGGTATATTTTAGGTGTTGGTGAAGTACAGCAGAGTATTAAAGAACGTGATCCTAATATTGAAGCTCCTGGCGTAGCATTTGGAGCCGGGGCGCTTATTGCGGCTGTAGACAGCTTACTTCCTGGCCGTGTAGGTTCACAGATGAGTAAGGCTTTTGGACGGGAACTAGCAGAAGAGGCAATAAACAAGATAGCTTTTCGTACCGAAATGTTTAAAAACGGTGTAGAGCAAGCTGGTGTCGGCATGTCTATAGAGGGTGTTACCGAAGTAATTCAGGAAACTATAGCAGAGTACGCTGCCGCCGAAGCTACAAACACTGAGGTAGGAGACCTTACCGATCAGTTGATAAATGCTTTTGCTGTTGGTGCTCTTATGGGGGGTTCCATAGGTGTTTCTACTTCCGTAGGCGGGGACTTAATGAGAGCCCGACGCCAAAAGCAAGCAATGGACGCTATGCACTTGGAAGAGGGTAAGTCTAAACTGCGCCAAAGAGACGCTGCGCTTAACGCAACACTTAAAGTAGATCAATTAAAATCCGGTGGCGTATCCGAGGTGTATGTACCAGCCGACGCTATACTGCAGTGGGCTCAACAGCATGAGCAGGGGCCACAAGTAGCGCTGTCTGACATAGGAGTTATGGGAGACTTAGAGCAAGCAATAACTGCCGGAGACAAAGTAAGAATATCCTCCGACGCATTTATACGTAATATTTTAGGTACAGATAGTTACGTAGCTTTGGCAAATAAAATATCGTTTTCCCCAGATAGATTGTCGCTAGAAGAGGCTGCTGCACAGGTATTTGCTAATGAAGAAACAGAAGCTAATTTAGTTACTGAGCTAGAGAAGTATGATGCTTCCCCGGAATTAAAAGATCAGGTTAAAGAGACACTAGGCAAAGTAAAAGGCGGAGCTGCTAAAGCTATTGAAGAGGCATCTCCCGCCGTACGGATAGTTCTTGATGCTCTTATAGCTAGAAATACTGAGACTCAAGAAAAAATATCTGAAGATGTAAGAACAGGTCGTGTGGCCCAGCTTGACCAGGAGTTATCTCTAGCTGATAGTGAAATCAGCAGAATATATACTGAATTAGAAAAAGCAGAAAGTGAGGGAAGGGCAACTAAACAAATTCAGACTCGTTTAGATAAAGCTGTGGCCAAGCGAGATAAACTTGTTGAACAGCAAACAGACTTGGGTTTTGAGCAAATTACAGTAGGTATATCACAGGAGGCACAACAAGAGTTTGAGGCTGGTGAAGCGGCCAAGCGCAGTAAGAAACCTATTAAGACAAAAGCAAGTACGTTAGAAAAACTTGGTGTTAAGATATCACGGGACTCGGTTAGGAATGTAAGAAAGGCTTTTAAAGCCGCACTAAAAGAAGAGCGCTCGTTTGCTAAAAAGAAAGAAGCCTTGATAAAAGAGCTTCGCGGCCTGGAAGGATTTAAAACTTTATCGGCACCCAAACAGAAGTCACTAGAAACTATAATTCGTAGAGCAAGGGATGAAGAAAAACTACCACTGGCCTTAGACGTAGTACGTAGTAAAGCTGTACAAGAAATAGAGAAAGCTCGTATTAAGCAGATAAAAAAGGCTATTAAGAAGTTATTAAAAGTCAATAAGACAAAGCGTAGTCAGCAACGTAAAAAGGGAACCATTGGTCGCATGACGCCAGAGATATCTGACTTCATCGACAGTATGCCTCTACTCTTAAATATGGATGAAGAAACCGCACAGGCAGCGTTGGCTACTGCTACTGAAAACCCTCACAGCGACGGAAGCAAGACTCCAAACCCAGGACTAAATGCTGTACGTAATTTAGTTCTTGATCTTGCTGCAAGGCCAGACCAAGTCAATATAATTCAGGCAGAGAATTTGTTATTGTCACTTCGACAAATTGTGCAGGAAGGCAAATCTATAAATCGTAATAACGCTTTTAATAGAGCAGCGCGTCACCATGAAATGCGACAAGAAGCTTTAGATATTATCAACCCTATTGTAAATGTAGAGGAAGTATTTGACGACGAGGGTAATCAAGTTTTTGATGATTTTGGCCCTGTGCTAACTATAGAACGTCAGGATCAAACAGGCGGTAAGATTGTAAAAGCATTTGCCAAAATAGAAGGAGCCCTTCTTGGCCAGAACGGCGCTTGGTATAATAAACTTTATCGCATTGCTCGATCACGTGATAAGAAGAAAGTTGATGCGTGGGTTGAAAGTCTGAGTTTATTTGATCAAGCTAGAGAAATGCACGTAGGCGTTCTCCAGATGAACGAGTTATTTACTACTAAGATGATGAAGCGTCTAAACTTGTCGCAACGTCAAGTACTCAAGTATATGCAAAACGCTAGCTCAGAAAAAGTAGTTGTAGGTAAATTTAGACATGCTGACGATAGAATACGTGAAATTGAGATGTCTCGCGCTGAACTAATTCACTTAGTTGGCCAACTACAAAATGAAAGTGTGCGAGAACGATCTATGCACAAAAAAGGAGATGCTTATACAGAAGAGATAATCGAGGCTCTAAAACTTGCACTTTCGGAGAATGATAATAGAGCTGTCCTTGTTATGACAGAGTTTTATAATGAGTACTATCCTCGAATAAATAAGGCTTATAGTGCCGCCGAAGGCATTAACTTGGTCAAAGAAGAAGATTACTTTCCTACAAGCCGTGAGGGAGACCCTGAAGATATAAGCTTTTTAGGGCAAGTACTTTTTGGAGGGAATGTCAGCAGTGGGGCTTTAAAATCTCGTACCGGTAGCGTAAAGCCTTTAAAGCGCCGTAATGGCTTTGGCACATTAATGAGCCATATTAATGAGATGGAATACTATATCGCATACCGAGAAAAAGTATCAGATATTAATGCAGTCTTTAACGGCGATACGTTGAACGAAATAGAAACTATATTTGATAAACAGACTGCAGATATCCTCAGAAAAGATAGAGACTATTTTGCTCAAAAAGGGCAGTTGCAAGCTGTAGCTGGAGAAAAGTTTTATATTCAGCTTATGCGTAACTTCACTATTTCTCAGCTAGGACTTAGCGGTGTTATTACGGCCAAGCAGTTTATGTCTGCTCCGGCATTTGCAGAGAAGGTAAATACTAAAGACTTTATTCTGGGCATTGGCAGCATGATTCGTAACCCAAAGAAAGCCTGGGATATTATGAATGAGTCTCAAAACTTCAATCTACGTGGCCAGAACATCGATGCGGATTTTGTAGATGTCAGCGCAGATCAATTTGGCGGTCGTGTTCTAAATATACTTGGTCGCAATCCTAACTTTACTAAGTTTCTTACATTTAATATTCGATTTGGTGATAAAGGCGCGATTTTATTAGGTGGGTACGCGCACTACTACGCTAAGAAAAAGGAACTAAAAAAGGCAGGCGCTACTGAAAAAGAAGCTCACAAGAAAGCTTTGAGGTCTATGGACCTTGTAGCTGTAAGAACGCAGCAATCTGCAGACCCAGATCAAAAGTCAGAGTTACAGCGTTCTAATGCCTTTGGCCGTATCATGTCCCAATTTATGTCATCTGCTAACGCACTGACGAGAGCAGAGTATGCGGCTATAGTTGAACGAGCCCGAGGTAGAACTACAAACACACAGCTAGCCAAGTCTATATTGATATACCACTTTATCATTCCTAACATGATACAGTTAGCAACTAATATGTTTCAGTGGGATGATGAGGACCAAATCAGGGCTAGTTTATTAGGATCATTTAACGGCCTCTTTATCATAGGGGATGTTATCGAGGCGATTGCCGGATATCTGTCGGACGATGAACAAGTTTTTGATCCTGAAAACAGGCACCCATTAGGCGTATTTGCTAGCTTTGCCAAGTCTGTATCTAAGATGGATGACGTATCCTTGGAAGACTTTATAGAAGGGTCTAAAGAGCTAGAGAATTTAGCAAAAGCAACAGGAGGTATATCAGGTATACCTTTAGGCAAGCTGTATAATATGACTAGAGGCGTTACCGAATTGATAGACGGAAATACTCCAAAAGGTCTGCCGCTGTTATTGGGGTACTCTCAGTGGGCGATTGACAAGAATCTATGATTTTAGTTGCAATTTTAGGCATCACGTGATACCGTACTAGAGACAACAAGGAACTCAGAAATGACTGTTACATCCCAAGTAAAGAAAGTAACTACCACGGGTAACGGGAGCACTCGCACGTTTTCGTTTAGTCCCATTGTCATCTTTGCGTCTACAGACTTACAGGTTATCACTAAGGTGACGGCTACGGGGATAGAAACTGTACGAACAGAGGGCGCTGGCGCTACTAACTGGAGCTTAGATATTTCGACGTTTCCGGCGACGGGCTCTATCAAATACCCTGCGGATGGCAGCACTACTTTACCTTCTACTGAAACTATTACTATTAAAAGGGTTCTTA
>Ga0209337_1001194_pt1 | contig 20109 bp, 26 predicted proteins | sample LinPmetageLP53_FD_184044 | JGI IMG/M metagenome (GOLD analysis project Ga0209337, IMG submission 184044) | Marine viral communities from the Pacific Ocean - LP-53 (SPAdes) (version 2) | ecosystem: Environmental > Aquatic > Marine > Oceanic | place: Pacific Ocean | collected 2010-02-08 | reverse complement strand
TCTTGCGCCAAAGAGCATTCCCGCAGGAGCAACTTGGTTTTTACAGCCAGATGCTACAGGGCACTCCGGTCTCACCCGGAACAACACAGACAGCCTTCGGTATGCAACCGTCCACTATGCAACAGTTGTTGAGTGCAGGGATAGCGTCTGCTGGGCTGTATAACGCATTTGGAAAAGGGACAAACTAATGAACATTCTTCAACAAGAAGACATTATTAAGGGTTTGCCCGATCAAGCGTTGATGCAGGAAGCCCAGATGCCTAGCGGTCAGGTGCCGCAGTATTTGGTTGTATCTGAGATACAGCGCAGATCAGATATGCGTAAGCGATATAAGGCCGATCAAGGACAAATGCCACAAGGCACCGTCAAAGACAAGGTGGTGCAGGAAGGCATTATGGCGTCCATGCCTCCGCAAATGGCTCCTCAGATGGCTATGGCCCCGCAAATGGCCCAGAGAATGCCCAACATGCCCCCACAGGGAATACAGCAAGCTATGCCACCTCAGATGATGTCTGGGGGTGGGATTGTGAGGATGGCTAACGGGGGCGCCACAGGTACGCAAGCTATAATCCAGCAAATACTCGCTAAAAACCCAAACGCTCAAATGGCTGACTTCTTGTCGGCTGGCGTAACCCAAGAAGATGTATTCGGGTTTTTAGAGTCTCAGTCGCCAATGACATTTGACGAAATTACAGCAGGCGCAACCCAAGGCGCACTGCCGGGGCCGCCCATTGGCCGCGCTGTTTCTGCGGCTGGGCAATTAGTTTCGTCGGGGGCAAGAGGTGTTTCTAATCGGCTATTCGGGCCAACTCCTGTTCCGTCGTTAGAAAAAGCTAGGAGCGGCATATTAGCCGGCGTGCAAGGCATGTCGTCATTGTTTGGAGGCGATGAAGAAACTTTGGGCACTTTTAATGCGAACTCTGAAAAGAGGCCACCAGACGATACGGTTAATTCAGACATCGACCTTGCAGGGCTTCTTACTGACGAAGATCGAGCAAGAAATCAGGCCGATATTGCTATGCAACAAAAGGGTCAACGTATAGATGATGGTGTAGCAATGGCAATAAGAGATCCGTTTATTCCAACGCCCATAGATGCTCAGGTTGCAAAAGGTCTTCCGTTAACTCTCAGTCCTTCAGAAAGGGCACTGACTGAGGACTATCAAGAACAAATCCGAAGAAACCAAATGCCGTTTAAAGATCGCGGTATAAGAGACATATTTGGCGACAAGTTTGTTGACACATTTGGCGCTCCTTTTGGGGATCTTTATGATCTGGCTGGAAAGGGCGTTGATAACATGGCTAGATCAAGCTACGGACAGGCTTTGGCGTCAATACCAGACTTAATTTCTGGAGATGATTCGGCAGAGTCCATAGAGAATCAAAACAAAAGACTCGGCCTTGGGCCAAGAGGCCCATCAAGGTTCCTTATGGGGGAAGACTCAAGGCCTCCCGTCACGACAGATGCTGACGTAACAGAGGAAGGAACAGCGACGACTGATCCCGCTAGGAAACCCGTCACGAATGAAGCAGGCGGCGTAAACTTGGAAGGCGACGGAAAAGAGGTTCAATCGGATTCTGTGTTCAGTTCCGACGACTACCGCTCTAGGCTTGATTACCTGATGAGTCTCGGGGTAGACAGCGACAAAGAAGTCGAAATACCTACCCTTGACTACTCAGACATAAGAGCAGACCTAGATCGACGCACCAAGTCGAACATGCTCTTCCGTCTGGCTGAAGGCATTGGTAAGGGAGATGTTGCATCTGGAATAGGCGGCATGAGCAAGGTTGCAGAGGAAGCCGCAAGAGACATAAGCAAGATCGACATAGCAGAAAGAAAGGGGCAGTTTGATGCCGCAACAGCGGCTCAGAAGCGCCAAGACAACTTAATTAAAACACAGCGCACCTTGGGCGCAGAGCTGATCGGCTTAAGTGACAAGCTCCGATTAGACAAGAGTGTCAACAAAAGAGCGATAATAAACTACTACGCCAAAATAAGAGAGGGTTTGCAAGATCAGCTTGTAGCTTTGTCCCAGTATGAGACACCGTTGCCAGCAGAGTCGGCGGCTTTGATGGGACAGATCGACCGTATGCTTCAAGACCTTGGGGCAGAGTACGGCGTAGCATTGCCTGACATTGGTGGTAATGGCACAAACAATCCAGCAGAAATATCGGGCGGCTCTTTAAACCTCAACTTTCCAAACCGAACGGCACCTTAAGTAGCTATGTCTGGGTTAACGACTTTCAGGGCAAAATACCCTGAATACGATGATGTTGGCGACAGGGAACTTGCCGATGCGCTGTATGAAAAATACTACTCTAGCCTAGACCGAGATGATTATTACGATCAAATGGGTCTCAAGGAAGAAACGGGGTTTTTTGATAGCGTAGTCGAGGCTGGTCAAAGGACGCTGGGTAGCGCCGAAATGATGGCGCGTCAAGCTCCTGCTGGCTTTTCTGCAATGTTCACTGACAGCGACATGGACGCTGACGAAGAACTTGCAGAGCAAAACAGAGCTATCGTAGAGTCTGTAAGAGAAAAGTACGGATATGATGAAGAATACGACGATGGCACGCTAAACCTGTTGTTCAGCGGTCTAGGTAGTACAATTCCCTTCTTTGGATCATCTGCGGCAGGCGCGGGCGCAGGCTTTCTTGTTGGTGGCCCCTTAGGCGCAGTATTGGGCTTTGGCGTTGGTACGGTAGGGGGCGCCCTGCTGGGAGCAAGCTCAAACACCGCGTCTTATATAGAAGAGGGCGTCCGTGCTAAAGAGCGTGGTGTGGATGTTGACCCTATAGAGTACGGTAGGGGTAAGGAAAAAGCTTCCTTGTTGGGCGCTTCAGAGGCGGCTGTCCCTCTTGTCGGTCAGGCATTTAAATTTTTAAGACCGTTTAAAAAAAGCATCCTGCAAGACCCAACCGCTATGGAGGCGCTTGGTCGCAGAGTTAGGGAAATAGGCTTTACGGCGCTTGCAGAAGCCGGACAGGAAGGCGCTGTTAGTTACGCCAATGACATGATCCTGCAAGAGTATGTCGATCCAGACACAAATGTGGGAGAGTCTTGGCTGGAAGAAGCGGCCGCAGGTGGTTTTGCAGGCGCTACGTTGGAAACTCTTTTGGGTTTTGTTCCCGGTTATCGACGCACGGTATCGAACAGAGAAGAAGCAAACAGGGAAGAGCAAAGGCTACGAGATAAAGTACAGCAGGATCAGGCAGACAATGCCGCACGAGTCTCTGCCGACATGGAAAATCAGGCAAGAGATGATCTTCCGTCCACGGCGGTGGATGATCGTGTTATTGCTCCTGACTTGTTAGAAGCAACAGAGTTCACCGGAACAGCCGAAGAGGTTGCCCAGCAATATCGAGGTGCGGCCCGTCAAGTTGTTGATGTACTAAGAGACGACTTTCCGACAGAGCCAGAGTTTGATGTCGCAGAGCTAGAGGTCACAACAGAAGACAGGCCGGGGAAGATTGGCGTTGTTGATGGTCAGGGCAGGCTGTACGGGTCTTCTCAGCCTTTAGAAAATACGCCTAACAACAGGGCAAAGCTACAGGGTCTTGCCGGTGCACTAAACGGACAGACTTCGCAAGAGCGGATTTATCAAAACAACCGTCTTGTTATTGACGAGTCAAAAGAAACCTATTCCCCCCAGCAAATCCAAAGTCTTCACCTTATGGGTCGCCGCCTTTTAGGCCCAGATTCTGCCACTTTTTCTGCGGATCAGGTCAACACGGCAGGCAACACGACACTAGAGCGCGGCTTTCCAGAGGAGATGACTGCCGAGCAGGCTCAAGAAGCAGGCATCGGTCGGCAACGCCAAACAATAGCCCAGCGCATCAATGCGAGGCGCCTCAAAAAAGGCTTGCCAGAAACAAATCGTTTTACAGTCACCGAGGTAAAAAGAGAGCTTGGTGATGACATAGCCAACCTTACGGATTTTATATCTGGCGCCAGTGAATCAGATAGTTTTTCGCCTGTAGTAAAGGGCGGCGTGAACGCCGTTGCTGTTAGTCGAGACGGGGCGCTGACCACGTTTATCAAAGACAGACCCGCTACAGCGCAAGAGAAGCAAGCCGCAGTCAAAGCTGGCAAAAAACCTCCCAAGAGAGCCACATTTGTCAACGCAGAAGATGCCAGACAGTACGCAGAGTATCTTAATGGCTCAAGGGGAGCGGCGTTTCTTCCCAGCCGAGAGGTGTTCGGTGAGTACACGCTGGGAGATGCAGATTTTAAAGAGCTTCTAAAAGCGAAAAACATATCTTCTGACATAAACTCACCAGAAATAAAAAAACTGGCAAAGCTGTTTGCCGGCACTCAACTAAGGCGCGATCAAGCCCTTAACGACCTGACGGCATCAGAACAGCAACTCTTCTACCACCAACTTCGCCAAATCCCTCGTTTCGACACGCCCACCCAGCTACCCCTGTTTGAGCTAAAGCCATACACAAAAAGACAGGTAAAAGCCGCCACGAGCTACCTTGAAACTGAAGGGCAGGATATGCCCAAGATTATGTTTGAGGGGCAGTTCGGGCCAACCACTGAAAAAAAATATCAGCGTGTTCTGTCTGCCGCCAGAGCATTACGGCCTGACGCAGAGCCACTTGCTCTCCCTTCTCCAGAAATGCCATCGGGCGAAACCGTTGCAACCAGAGACGCGCTAGAGAAGGTGCTCAGACAGCGCCTTGATTCGCTTAACCTCCCCGATATTGACGCCAAGATCACCAACCTCATTAGAAATGTAGAGCGAGATGCTGACGGCAATATCTATTTGCGTGGCGTAGCGGAAGGTGCCGACCTCACAACAGAGGGTGGATACTCCACAAACGATCAAAGGGTTATACAGGTAGCTCTTGATGCAATCATGGCAAGAGCCGATAAGCCACAGGATGTGGAGGCGGCTGTTGTTGATGTTCTTAATCACGAGGTTTTACATGCGCTAAGACAACTTGACCTGATTACCGAAAGCGAGTTGAAAATGCTGGAGAAGCTCGCCACTAGATATAGAAAGTCAGGAACAGAGCAAACATACGAGCAGTGGGCAATAGAAACCTACCCTGATTTGCGAAACAGACCAACGGCGTTGATTGAGGAAGCCGTAGCAGAGATGGTCAGGGACGGAATCGCTGGTCGTGTTGTCATGGAGTCCAAGCCCGTAAAGCTCACCGGCAAGCCAAGATCAATCATCAAGCGGATTGTTGATTTCTTCAGAGGTCTGTTCAACGTCGCAAGAGACGCCAACGCATCTTCCTTTACAGAGTTCCTGACGGCGCTTGAGGCGGGTGAAGTCGGCCTGCGTAAAAGAGGCAAGATCAGGACGCTTTACAGGCTAGAAAGAGCAACGGGGCGGTTCCTAGACAGAGACGATCCGTTTACCGAGCGAGACGTACTACAACAAACGGTCGCCGAGGGCGTAAAATCTGTAGCTGACGAAGAAGATGTTGGTGTTAAAGCAACGCCAGCAGGCGAGGCTACAACCGCAACAGAAAAAACACCAGAGCAAAAAGCGGAGGAGGAGCGACTTGCTAGGGTGGCAGGACTAGATCAGGTGATGTTCAGTCGTCGAACCCCAGCCTATGCGAGTGGTAGTGGCAGACAAATTTCCAGAAATCAGCTTGCTGATGATCTTGAGCAGGCGGGAATAGAGTACGAATACCCGCTGTCGGACTTCAACGCAGGAGATTTTGCAAAAGTAAACCCTGTGTCCAAAAGGCTGATAATGGCTCTGGAGCGAGAGGACTTTCTGGGATATGACAACCTAGACCTGTTGCTGACTGATCTCTTCGAGACTGAACTAGATGCGTTTGATGTTTCAAATGCGCTTAGAACTGCGCTTGGCAGATTTGTAAATGAGTCTGCTATGGCTGACATGTCTGAGATAGCGTTCTCAAAGAGACTGCCGTTGCCCAAAAAATATCAGAAAGAAACACAGCAAGAAGTGACCAAGCTGTTTTCTCACCTAAACGGAAAGACTGCCACAGAGGCGGCGAGGGAGCTACAAAAGCGGGTTAGCAACGAATCCTACTCCGAGATAGCCGGACGAGTTGCGGATAAGCTGGCATCTCTGGAGTCGGAAGGGCTTGACACCAACGTAAGGGTTATCAACGTAGGAGACAAGGCTCCAAGCGATTTTGCCAGAGACCCCGGCACGCTGGGCCTTTTTCAGTCGCTAGACATATTTGACGCGCCTTATTCGTCGACGGTGTTTCTGGCGGGTGGGGACGCCGGCAGAATAAACTCAATACAAGAAGCAGAGGAGACTTCGTTACACGAGCTAATACATGCCGCAACGTCTCACGCCCTTACAGTGGGGGAAAGAAAAGGTGCGGCTGGCACGCCTTTCGGGGAGTTCCACAACGAAATGTCTTCGATCATGAGTCAGGTTATTCGGGAGACCAACAGGCAAATAGACGACGGCTCCATAGAAATACGCGGAAAGACTGCGGGAATGCTCAGGAACGCCACCCAGAACACAAGAGAGTTCATTGCCTACGGGATGACCAACCCTGAGTTTCAAAAGTTTCTTAGTGGCGTTTTGGTAGAGCCAAAAAATGCCCTGCCGATAGCTAGGGATCAGGTTGTCGACGCCGACATAGAGGGGCTTGCGACACAAGATGAAGCAAGGCCCAAAAACCTACTACAGAGGTTGATCAGGGCAATATCTGACTTTTTGGGAATTACGAGCAAGACGGAGAAATCTTCAATCCCCGAAGCGCAAAAACAAACCGTTAGCGCCCTTTCGCAGGTGATCGAGTTCGGTGATAGAGCCTTGCAAATACCCGAAGGATATACGTCTTCTGCCCTTAGCGATTTAGGTCAGAACAAAAAACTCGGCCTTATCTCAGACGAAATATCGTTTAGCAGAAGAGCGGCCAACAAAGCCGTTGAGAAGGGCAACCAGAGAGCACAAAGGAAAGTAGAAGAGTACATATCGACACATCAAATAGACCCTATAGGCGCCATATCACTGAAGGCTGGCCCCATAGCATTCTCTCGTCGTGCCGGATACTTCTCGTCTCCACAAGGAACGCCGACATTTGCAACGCCATCTGACGGGTTGTTCAAGCGACTGATTTATCAAGTACAGGATAAACTCGTCGGCCTCAAAGACATAGAAGAGGCAATTAACGAATCAAGAAAAGCTGACGGCTTGCCGCCGGTAGCGGTAGACAAAAGCGTTTACCGTGGAGAGGAGACAATTCCCGGCAAGCTGGGCAACTTCCAGCGAAATTTTCAAGAGCGGGAGCTTGAACCTTTTATTCAGGACATGTCAGACAATAACGTGTCGATAGATCAGATGGACGAGTTTTTGATTTTGCGCCATGCGATAGAGCGGAATGACAGGATACGGAAGATCAACCCCGCCAAGGATATGCAGGATGGTGGCGCAGGAAGCATTAGTGTTGGTGGCAAGCTTCAAAGGCTGACAGATGCCTATGTAAAAAACCGTATGCTTACTGAGTTTGGTTTAAAGTGGAATGACACCAAGGGGGAGTGGTCTGGAGGCAACGACAAAGGCAGAACATACACCCGCCTTGCGAAAAAAGTGGACGACATTAATTCTACAACCCTGTTGATTGAGGAGCAGGGCGGTCTGATGACCTCAAAAGAGCGACAGCAAATATCCTCGTTCTACAAATACTACACTCCGCTCAGGGGGATCGTCACCCGAGAAGAAGACATGGCGATAGAGACCAACGCCAAAACAGCAGGCTCTGGTGGCTCTCTCAGTATCATGGGCAAGGAGACAGAAAGGGCTATGGGTCGAGAGACCGAAGCCTTCTCTCCGATTGCCACAATCGTTACTGAGCGGGGAGTCAAGACTGCGCGTGCGGTCAAGAACACGTCGGTCGGAAAGCGCCTTGTCGATTTGATACAAGACAATCCAAACGACGATGTTTGGCAGTTAATCTCACCGGACAACCCTAGATATGTGAACGCTTTTGAGTCTTTTTACACCTACGTCGGGCCGGACTCGAAAAGATATGGAGAAACGCTTTCAGATATATCAAACGAATCAGACAAAAAAAACTGGGTAAGAAGAATTACGCCGAGAAAAGACCCGGTTCTCAACCCGTATGCTGATGAGTTGTTCGGAGTAAAGATAGACGGACAGCAGTATTACATCGCGTTTGCTGACCCCGGCCTACGGAAGGCAATGATTAACCTCGATGGCGGCACAACAAACAGAGTAATTAATGCCCTTAATTACGCGACTCGATGGATGTCATACGTTAACACCAGCCTTAACCCTGAGTTTGTTATTGGTAACTTCGCCCGAGATATACAGACAGCGATCTACAACATCATCGGTGAGCAGTCGATGGAGGGCGGTCTGGCTAAGGACGCAAAAGGCATCGTCAGTGATGTTTTAAAGCAGACATTTGGTAGTCCACTGGGCCTTATTCCGGGCATCGACAAAGGGCGACCGTCTGCGATAAAGGTTTTTTATAAGGGATACAGAGACCCTGACTCACTGAGCCCACAAGACAGGCGAGACTACGACGAGTTTATAAAGACCGGCGCAAAAACGGATTGGTTCCACTCTCGAACGCCAGAACAACAAAAGCTCAACATTGAAAAGATGCAGAGAATGGCTCAAGGAACCTTCAGGGGTAACACGGAAGCCGGACTTAACGCAGTTAAAGACTTTATTGATGACAGCAATTCGGCAGTAGAAAACGGTGTGCGGTTTGCTACGTTTAAAGTCGCTAGAGATAAGATGATTGAGAATGGCGTGCCAAGAGAGCTTGCTATCCAGCAGGCCGCATCTCTTGCCAAAAACCTGACAGTCAACTTCAACCGGAGGGGGCAGTCAGGGAATACGTTAAATGCGCTGTACCTGTTCTTCAATGCTTCGGTGCAAGGCACTGCGAATCTGGTGAGAGGACTCAACGTATTTAGTCCTAACTCCTCAAGAACAAAACAAGCCATCGTCTTCAGCATGATTGGCTTCGGGGCGCTGATGTCTGCTCTAGCAGAAGAGCTAATGGATGAGGACGAACTCAGAGACATCGAGGATTATGTAAGAAACAGAAACATGATAATCCCGCACGCCCTGTGGGGCGGCGATCCCAAGAAGTATTCGATGATCCCACTGCCTTATGGATACAATGTGTTTCATGTGTTTGGGGACGCAATGTATCAAGTCACATCTGGCCGTGAGTCTGTTGCATCGGCAGGCTCTCGTGTGGGAAATGTAATGATGGGTTCGTTCAGCCCAGTTGGCGCATCAACAGGAGAGACCATACCAGAGGCAGTGCTTAAGACAATAACGCCAACTGTTGCCAACCCAGTCACCGATGTTGCGTTCAACTCAAATTACTTTGGGGCGCCCATATACCCACCAGATAGTCCCTATGAAGTGGCGCAAACTCCACTTTCAAGGCGGTCATTCTCTGGTACGCCTCAGTTTTACAAGAGTGTTTCTGAGTTTTTAGCTACTCGTGACTTCCTTGGGCTTGCCGAGCCGGGAAATGAAAGCCAGCCCGGAGTGATAGAAATACCTCCTGACTTGTTTGGATATTTAATTGATTGGGGCATGGGTGGCGCTGGCGCATTCGGAGAGCGCGTAATTTACCGAGCAGTACCTGCGGCATTGAGCGATGAGGTCGAGCTTGAAACCAAGGACGTTCCATTTATGCGCCGCCTTGTTGGAGAGATCAACCAAAGACCAAAAACAGAACGATATTACGAGCGCAGGGTTACTCTTGCAGGGATAGAGAATCAAATGAACGATGTTCTTCGTGGCGCAGAGCGTGGCGCGTTCATGGAGAAAAATAGAGAGTACGTCAAGCTGATGCCCATGATGAAGGGATCAGAGAAGGAGCTACGAAACTTGCGAAAGAGGCTCAAGAATATACGCGCCATGAGAGACATTACGCCGGCAAGGAGTTTGCAACTTGCGGAAATAGAAGAGCAGATACAAGCAGACATAGACAAAGTTATGAACAGATTTAACGAGCGGTATGATCGTCTTATAGGGAAAGATAAATAATGAATATCGAATGGTTGTATCACGCGACTTGTGAGCGTGTAGTAGATGGCGATTCTATTGTCCTGACGATAGACGCTGGATTTGACATTCTCCTGAGCAAACAGTCAGTGCGGCTGTATGGCATAGACACAGCAGAGACTCGCGGAGGAACCCCAGAACTGAAGGCTCTTGGCCTTCTCGCCAAAGATTATGTGACACAGATGGTGCCAGAGGGTTCTGAGCTGTTGATCAGGACGCACATGGACGGCAGGGGGAAGTTCGGCAGAATACTTGCAGAGCTGTATCTACCAGAAGCGCCTGATATTGAGGGCTTTCAGGAAAGAAGCCTGAACACCATTTTGTTGGACGAGCTTCTTGCTGTGCCGTACCACGGACAGTCGAAGGAAGACATCATCAATCAACACCTTGTCAACGTCGAGCACCACAAGGGTGAAGGTCGGATCTAAGCAGGCCATGTCTTTGACGCGCACCGAATGGCTGACGGTATTCATCTTCGCTTTCGCGCTCTCGCTGAACATTGTGTTGCTCAATGACAAAATAGAGCGAAAGTTGGGGCTTTGCGGGGATGGAGTTGGTTTCGGCGGGAGTCTACAGACCCCTTGCGAGGAGGAGCCAGAGGAAGAGACGCCTACATAAGATAGATGCTTAAAGCCGTCACAAGAATAAGCGGGAGGACGTACTCAGGTAAGTCATTCACTCTCTGAAAGTCTCCTCCATTCGTCCAAGTCGCTTATGCGGAACTCAATCTCGTCTAGGTCTCGCAGGTCAAATATAAAAGATTCTTTTCCATTTCCAGATGTGTCGTTTTTTCTGTTGATGTATTTATGCCTCTTGGCTTGACCATTGCCGACCAAGCGCCTTGCCCTCTGTATCGTCATCTGCCGAACCTCAACCTCCCCCTCGAAAAACACCACAACAACGAACACAATATTCGGGTACATTTCAGCGTACCTTTGCAGGTCTTTTAAGTTTATCGAGATGGCGTAGCGAGGCGGTATCCCGAAACGCTCCATTGCGGTTCTGAAGGGCTTTGCTTGTACCTTTAAATCCATCGGGCGCGTGAGCAAAAAGTCATGCCCATAAGGGTCATCTATTTTTGCAGTGGGAAAGCTCACACCGCACCCCTCCAAATGAACGGTACGATGAAACAGCGTTTCCATGTCCCGCCCTTTCTTGACCCAATAGTCTTTGTCTTGGGGGTTATGTGTCATCGGTTAGTGCTTTTCTGGCATCCTCCAACGCCTCAATCGCCCCAGCAAGGTTTTCCACGGCGTCAATGTTTGTCTCGACTAGCTCTTCGATCTTGGTCAGCCGATCCTGAATCATTGCTAGAAACTTGTCAGCAGTAGCAAGGCCATCCGTGTACGCATCGCCCTCTAACTCAATCGTAAGCTTTCCGGTCATTGCAAAGGTTCCTTGCTATTTTTTTGTGCTTTTCTTTCAGAGGCTTCGTCAGTCATTGCCTCAGTGACACGTTCATATTCGTTTGTCAAAACGCTTATAACGTCGTTAAGTAGCTCCAGCTTCCAAAAGTCGGGGAGAGAGTGGTATCCGTTGTCAAACACGACGTTCCCCTCAAAAGTACAGACAGTATCTTCGTAGATAATTGTTCCGATCTTATCGCCGATAACCGGCAGGCTAATGATTTGTTCGCTCATTTGGACTCCTTCCTGTGATTTACAGGCCCATGAACTGTTTTGTATGGAACGTATCGCTTTGCCGGGTTTGGTTTAGATAACTGCCATCCAGACTCTTCATCGCCATAGCGTTCGTGTGTCTCGTTTATAATTGAGTTGGAATCAATGTCATACCAGTCGCCCTCTGCTGTAGCGCCGTATAGCGGTTGAAAACGAAGAAGCGGTCGCCTTACGGGGCCAACTAGCTCCCCAAAAGAATGCGACAGGCTTGGCTCAGAGCCAACGCTGTCATACTCTGGGTCTTCGACGGGGTAGGTACATTCCGCGTCAAGCCGCGCAATGTGGTCTTCATAGTTGAGCCACTGACGGGTTAGCCACGCGCTACGCATCTTCTATCTCTGGGGGCGGCACGCTATATCCCATCTCCGAAGCCACACGACACAAAGTCTCGATAAGCCCTGAGTAATCGCCACGGGTAGCGTCACCGCTCCGTTTAACTGGCCGTCGTTTTATCCCGAACCGTGTGTCGATCTCTTCTGAGCCATAGCACTGACATAGAAGTTCAGTGTGCATCTCGTCAGGAGTCAATCCGCAAAACTTTGCGAACCCATTGCACCATTTTCTGTAGTAGTTTTCTTGCGGTCTGGATCGGTGAGTCCGCAGAGGTTTCACCTCCAGCGTCACCCCGTGCCTCGACTGTAGATTGACCTCCAGTATCTGAGGTGCCACTTGCGGAAACTCCTGACACAGTGACTGTAACACCCTCATCCTTTTTACTGCGCCGCTCTTCGGCAGGTGTATCTCCATCGTTACTCATCCTTCATTCCTTCTATCTTAATGACGCCCTGATCAATGCGTCGTATTAATGTTTTGATTACGTTAAACAAGAACTGCTCTGACTTGTCGATCTTTTTTTCAAAAGTAGACGCATCAAATTCTACATCGAACTTGTAGTGGCATTTACGACAAAGATCAGCGACACATAAGTCGTGCGGCTTGTGTCCCGTCCCCTTTCCTAACAAGCTAGAGCGTAGACCCGTGTAATGCGCGGCAACCACGGTGCCATCTGAGACACCGCAGTTGACGCATGACTGCGCCTTAGCCGCCGCCAGCATTTTCTTTGATCGAATCAAAACGGGATGTCGTCTATTTCAAGTTCAATCGGGGCAGGTGGAGGTGGAGGTGGAGGAGCCGCTTGTGCTTCGGCATCCCAGAACACCTCAGCGGTGACGTACTGGTATTCCTGCCCAGTGTCCTTTGCTCTGCGGTTCCATGAGGCAATCTGAATCTTAGGCTCCTTGCCTTCTTTAGCTTGTGCGATCAGCCCTTTCATCTGCTCAGAACTGATGCCTACATTGCCCTTCATGTCGGGGTGGGTTGGCTTGGCCTTGTCCTTGTTGGGCCATAGACCGCCATCGGTCTTGTGATATTTACTCATCGTTGGACTCCTTGTTTTTCAGAGATTGCCTGAGAGCGCCGAAATGCGCCTTCAGTTGCGTAAAGTGTTCGGGGTAGTCGCTGTCCAGCAAGTCGATAACTTTCTTGTTATCGCTCCAGAAGCTGATCAGCTCCTGCTCGGTGCCGGTAGCGAATGTGTCAGCCGTCTGACAGATGAAGTCCACCACCTTAGAGGCCTCTTCGGCATCGCCAATAGTATTTGGCAGGCCACTTATGGGGGTGACGTTATCGGCCTTTTTTGGCGGTGTTTTCTTGGCGGGTGGATTTTTTGATGCAGACTTCTCCTCCACCACAGGCTCTGATTGGACGGGTAAGTCCTCCCCAGCATAGATGTAGTGACCCAGACCATACATAGCAAGGCACTTGGTCAGACAGCGCATACGGGTGTCTGAGATAGCTCTGGCATCTGGGTTGACTATCGCCTTGTTCTTATAGTCCATCACAGGAAGCCACATCATGCGCTCAAGATCGTTGATGGTGACCTTGCACCAGACGGTGCAGGTGTGGGCGTCATCTCGCTCCTCGGTAAGAAAATCATAATGCGTCTGGGGATAATGCTCCATCATAATCCCCCATGCCCATGCCCATGACAGGTAAGACAAGCCGTTTTTCTTATCTACCTTGTCAGAGCAATCTATTGCACTCAGCGCGTTCCAGACGCTTTCGTAACTCAGCTCAACTGATCCATCTTTTTTTGTGGTCATCGCTCACTCCTATTGTTTTTAATATCTCAGTTGGCGTCAGCTTAAAAAACAGTCCTGAGTTCATGTCGCCAACATGCTTGTCGCTCATGTAAAACCTCAAACTGTCTCCGCTAACGGTTATCTTTAGCTTGTGCGTGGTTATCTGATTTAATGCGACAATCTTGCGGTAGAACTCAGGATCAGTCTGGATCATGACCATCCCTCGTTCTCAAACTGCTCACACCAGTCTGCAACCCTGCACCAATTGTCTTCGCACCGTATATAGCGCCCGACACGATGCTCCAGCTCCAAACCTTGCTGATCTGCCATAAATTGCTCCGCCTCCTCCGTAGAGTTGAATAATCGTAATGCTCGCTTGTTGCCCTTCTTTTTGACAGCAAACGTATCGTCTTTCTTCCACCGCTCCTCATTAGAACAGTGTGGAATGTGACCGCCAGTCAGCCTTTCATACTCAGCGTGTTGGTGCAGTGTGACCCGTTCTTTGACGTAGGCGTTCTTTTCCTCCTTAGACCACAGGGGGATAGGGACTACCATCATCGGTGCGGCAGGGTAGCTGGGGTCTTGCTTTGCTCTTGACCGTTGCCAGTCTCGAAGCACAGCAACTATTTGCAAGCCGCCCACCTCTTTGCCAGCTTGCTCTGCAAGCCATGCGTAGCAGTTGAGTTGCTTGTCCCATTCTTTTTTGCCGTAGATTACAGACCACACAGAGGTACATTTGTAATCAAGGATCGTGACTGTGCCGTCATCCTCCGACCTTTGAAGGTCGATTGCGCCACTGATTGTCCACCCGTCAATGTCTGCATAGAGCCGCTCTTCGACAATGTGACCATCGGCGTGATGCTCTTCAAACATTTTGTGAACTGACGTGCCCAATACACTCCAAACCATATCGCTCACATCCTCGGTAATGTCGTCATCATGCTCCTTACGAAGTATGCGGACGCGAGGCGAGTCGATAAGCTGGGTGATGGAGCGGTTGCTGTGACCTCTGGTGTAGTCACTGTGCGTCAGCGCCTTGAATATCGGCTGGGGTAGATTTGTGACGTTGGTGTAGTTCATAACACTCGGAAAACCCTCATGCTTTCGCCATCTCGGACAACACTAAAACGGGATGTCGTTCCACGTTGCCAACGGCTCACTCTCTGCCTGAGCGCCCGAACTTCGGTCTCTTCGCTTGCGTTTATTGGCGCTACAAAGCTGTCGCCAATCTCCATCTCCCCCAGCGGCAGGTCGGGAATCTTCGTCCGCTTGGGAATTGGGATGTGCTTTTCTATCTGAATCTGCATCAGCAGTCTCCTGTAAGTCAAAAACATAACGTCCCATCTTGCTCATGCTAAACTCTTGTATGACTGGGACAACGAATAGTGAGGCATACAGAATAACATGTCAATCAATATGGTGATTTATGGCGAGCCTTGTAGCAAGGCGAACAGTAGAAGGTTGGTAAAAAGTAAGACCGGCAGGCCATTGTTTATTAAGTCGCAAAAGGCGCTTGACTATGTTAGGTCATTTGAAAAACAGTGTCGATCTTTGAGTCCATTAATTACAGAAGATGTCGCCGTAAACATCACAATACATTACGCGAGCCGCCGACCTGACCTCGATGAATCTTTAATTCTGGACTGCATGGAAGGTCTGGTGTATAAAAACGACAGGCAAGTGAAAGAAAAACACATCATCTGGGGAGGCGTGGATAAAGAAAATCCACGGGCGGAGATTAGTGTCAGACACCTATAAGCTCGTCTACAGCAAGGTCATCAACCAAGCCATTAAGGACTTGGTGTGTAACCATGTAGATGATCGTGATTCCGCCGCTAAGTACCTGAAATCTAAAGTTTTTGTATCACATTGCCACAAAGCTGGATACCCTTCCGGTCTGCAGGATGCACTTGACGAGATGCTACTTCTGAGCCTACCTGAGCAGAAAGTTGTCGCCCAAATGGTGATGGATGAGCTTGCGTAAAAAAAGCCCCTCTCTGGGAGGGGCGAAGCTCAAAAAGGAGTGTATCTATGAACCTAGTAACTTACTAGACCTAGTAACTTACCAAGGTTTTAAACTTAGGAAGATTCTAGTCTAGGAGATTACTAGGGGAAGTAAATATCAGAAAAAGAGGAGGTAGTCAACAACATGAACAGCTTGGAGGAGTTCGTTCTAGGTCACAACCAAGACGCTAGAACACGTTGCCCCGATTGCTCGGATGCAAGAAAGAAAAAAAGCATTAAGACTTTTTCCATAACTATAAAGCCAGATCAAGCACTGTATCACTGTCATCATTGTGGACTGTCAGGCTCGTTCCGGCGCAAAAAATTTTACGAGGCTCACATGAACGAACCAAAAAAGGTAGTCAAGCTACCCACCCAGCTCAACGACAACGTAGATCAAATCAAAGAATTCTTCGCAGGCAGGGGGGTCATCCTTGATAGCCTTGACTCACTACCTGCCATGACCACCGGCACAAAGATATTCAGGGGGGAGGAGAAGGCCGCTGTAGGCTTCGTGTATGGCCCCAGAGAGAACCCTACGGCAATCAAGTGGCGGAGCATTGACGGAAAGGGTTTTACCTGTGACGGCGCTCCCAGAGCCTTCTACGGCATTGAGCAGATAGATGAGGATGAGGAGGAGCTGACCATTGTTGAGGGCGAGTGTGATGTGATTGCGCTCGCGTCAGTTGGGATCAAAGCGGTTTCATGCCCGAATGGCGCACCGATCAAGGTGTCATCGCACCGTATAGATCCAGAAGAGGACAAGAAGTTTAATTTTATTTGGAACGAGCGGGAGCGGTTAGAGCAGTGTAAGAAGATTGTGCTGGCGACAGATTCAGATGATGCCGGTGAGGCGCTGGCAGAAGAGATTGCGCGGCGCGTGGGTAGAGCCAAGTGTTGGCGGGTTAAGTTTCCTGATTCGGTCAAGGATGGCAATGACGCCGTCGAGAAGCTGGGCGCAGAGGAAACCAAGCGCCTGTTCGAGAACCCCGAACCTGTACCGCTATCCGGTGTTTACTCGGCTTCAGACTATCTCGATGACGTTAAAAACATCTACGCCAACGGGCATGGGAGGGGCGCATCTACAGGGTTTGAAAGCATTGACGAGCTGTTCACGGTTGCAGAAGGACAGTTGTCTATAGTAACTGGCATGCCCAGCTCCGGTAAGTCAGAGTTCATCGACCAGATTATGATTAACTTAGCCCAGCGTGATGGCTGGAAGTTTGCGGTCTGCTCTTTTGAGAATCCCCCTGCTATGCACATTGCCAAACTGGCAGAAAAGATTACAGGCAAGCCGTTCTATAGCGGCACCAAAGAGCGAATGAGTGAAGATGAGCTGAGTGAGTCGATGTCATTTATCGAAGATCACTTTATGTTTCTTGAGTCGAAGGACGGCAATCTCAGCACGATTGACTCCATAATCGACAGGACAAAGCAGGCGATCATGCGCGGTGCTAACGGCCTCCTGATTGACCCCTACAACTACATCGAAAGTACTGGTAGCGAGGAGCATAGCAGTATCAGCCAAATGCTGACCCGTATTACCAGCTTTGCCAAAGCCCACTCCATCCACGTCTGGTTCGTGGCACACCCTCAAAAGATGTATCCGAAGGAAGACGGTTCCTACTCTGTTCCCAAGGGCATGAATATCTCAGGCTCTGCGGCATGGTTCGCCAAGGCTGATCTTGGGATTACAGTTCATAGAGGTGAGGATGGCGTTGAGGTTCATTGCTGGAAGTCTCGTTTCAAATGGGTAGGTCAGCAGGGCATGGCATTGCTCGACTATGACATTGCGACAGGGACGTACAGTCAGAAGCAACTTGAAGCGCCAAAAACAAACTTCAGTAAGTTAAAAGGAAGGGGCTGGGATGACTTTGATGAGTTCTAAAAACTACAGCGACCTCGGCTCTCCAGAGGTACATCAGCGCCACGCCGTCATGATAGAGGGCGGCACTGTGCCACGGGCGAGGGTCATGGATCAGACCTTGATCGACAGGTATTTGATCGACGGGTTACTGACCTTGCAGGAGCATCAGGCTGGTGAGTACCTGCTGAGTCAGGCGGCAAAGGCAGGCATCTTTACGAAGCCACTTCGCTATGAGGCAGGTGCAGGCGAGACTAACCCTGACTCAATGGCGTCAGAGCCGTTGATGCGATACGGCAGGACATTGGCGCTAGTCAAGAAGCGATACGGCAGGGAGAGTCAGCGGCTTGTTGAAGATGTAGTGATCAACGGGCTGGATGTATCTCGGAAGAAGCGATTGCTTGTGATGCTGAAGAAAACACTCGTCTTCATATCAGACCGGCGGATGGCGGGGGGCAGAAACCCATTAAGGCATTTGAAGAAAGACTGACGGGGGTATCAAAAACTGGGAAACTAAAGAAACTAAGGAAACTGGGAAACTAGAATGCAGTGCAGTTGTGGAGGTCAAACGGAAGAAAGGGAACAAGTCAGGAAGAAAGAAGTCGTCACGAGGTATGTGAGATGTGAGGCTTGCGGGAGGGTTCACGTTTACTGGAAGAAGGGTGCGGTGGATGACAATCGCGCTATCAGTGAAAAAGGGGGAGCGCAAAGAGTCTAACGATGCCACCGCACACCGTCGAGGAGTCATCCCCCTGAATCCAGTTTATTCGGTTTCGGTGTGGAAGGACACCGGACTACTTCAAGAATTTTGGGGGTGCGTATGCCCCCCCTCAATTCCTTTATTTTTACAATGGTAAAGTCGAGAAGGATTGCCACATCCTCACCCCAAACTCGTGCCATTGTCTCCGCCTGCTTTACAGCGGCAAGCGCGTCATCTGTCATGCAAACAACGCCAGCAGAACAATAAGAAATGTAGCAAAAGAACAGACCGCACTGGTCAGTCCACCTATCAGGCAAATCCAAATCCGATTGTCGTCGGCGACAGAGCGAATCTCCTCTTCTGTGTGGAGCATCGGCCCCCTCTTTCTTTCACTAGAGGTGGCTCGATAAGCGTCCAGAAACTCCTGCTTCTGATAAATCCTGTTGTACACAGCCGATTTGGTACGTCCCTGTATGTTCTCAGACATTTCTGCTGGCGTGAGTCCCTCTGAGATAAGGCGTACCAGTAAGGCATCCTCCGTTTCGTTCCAGTGTTTCCATCGATTTTTCATGATACTACTCCTCGCAGTTCACATTAGTGTTGAAGTGAGGCCAGACACCTGACCCCACCATTTCGCAGTAGTGGCGAGCATCAACAATCTCTTGCTGATAGTCATCCTCTCCCACGATTCCCAGTGCCAGTACAATCAGCACGATAAAAACAAAACCGTTGCGGCTGTCAGTCATAAACCCAGTCCTCGTTGATATAACATCCTCCAGTGACGATTAACCCATCTCGCAAGATGTCGGCCTCTCCCTCTGATATTACTATCTCGGCATCAAACCCCAGCTTGCTGGCGGCTTGACGCATGGCACCCTCAGACCTGAGCACCGTGTCGGTTGCGTTGCCGAGTTGCCAAACGGTAAAGGTAGGCTCAGCCATGTCTTCCGCTTCGGGGCAGTTGGGATGGCAGTCAAACCTGCCGCACTCGTTGCATAGTCTTTTCATAGTCTTCTCCTCAAAAGATCAAATGAAGTGTTGATGCTACCTGACACAAACAGCTTCGTCAAAGAAACTCACGGCCACACCGAGCCTTGTAGTCAAGTTGCGCCTCGTCTCGGGTCATATCGTAGTGGCCCTGCCCAAAATGCCCAGCGGCAAAATGAAACGCTGACGTACCGAAACGATGATCAGAACCGAAAGGGCTGTTGCCTCTGTCAAACAAGACGACCGCGTCTGTCTCGTCGGCTTGAACGTCGATGATCTGCCATCCGTTACGATCAGCGGCCTCTGATAGCGCAACCAGTCTGCCGATGGGTGTGATTGATCGGATGATGTCTTTTGCTTCTCTCATGATGCGGTCTCCTCAAGACAGGCTTTAATATTATTGACTAGCTCTTTTCGGGTTCTGGTGGTGCGTATCCACCCACTGAGGCCCTCACACTTCCAGACCTCTCGGCTCCCGTAATGACCCCAGCCGTCTTTGCCGTTGTAGTGGTAGCGTTCGCGCACCTTCGTGAGCTGGATGTGCTCATGACCCACTACCGCATACACGGCGTAGGTGCCAGCCTCCCAGTCCTCCGCTTGAATTTTTTTGAGCTTCATAATCAGCGCCCTCCCATATCGGGATCAACAATGCTGGCGACCAGCAAAACAAATGCCAGCAGGAACAAGCCTGCCCCAGCGGTTACAGTGTCGGGGTCTATCTGGGTGATGCCGTGAAGCATCAATCCAAAACCAGCAACCCAGTATAGAGTTGATAAAAATGC